>Ga0163152_10001261_pt1 | contig 40604 bp, 47 predicted proteins | sample OliLakLV19MP8IB2_FD_148635 | JGI IMG/M metagenome (GOLD analysis project Ga0163152, IMG submission 148635) | Freshwater microbial mat bacterial communities from Lake Vanda, McMurdo Dry Valleys, Antarctica - Oligotrophic Lake LV.19.MP8.IB-2 | ecosystem: Environmental > Aquatic > Freshwater >...
TCTTTCCCCGCCCCACAAGGGGGCGGGGAAAGAAATGCGCGCGCACTCACGCCATCTGCCCCGACGCATCGCCGTCAGCATCGAACAGCCACGCCGCCCCGCGAACACCGGAGCTATCACCGTGTTTGTTTTTCACGATCTTCGCGCCGATATAATCGGAGAAGACGTGCGCGATCAGCTTGCCGCGGATGCTTGGATACAAGCTCTCGATATTGGAAACGCCGCCGCCGAACACGATGGCGTCCGGGTCGATGATGTCGATCACCACCGCCAGCGCCCGCGCAATCCGATCAGCCAACAAATCCAGCAACACCCGCGCGTGCGGATCGCCGGCGAGCGCCTTCTCGTTCGCCTCGCCAGCGCTCATCCCCGCCCAGCGTTTGAACCCTGTTCCCGAGAGCCATTGCTCCAAACAGCCCACACGTCCGCACCAATCGCGCGGCTGTACTTCATCCGACCGCGCCCATGGCAGCGGCGTGTGACCCCACTCGCCACCAATCCCGCTTGCGCCCTCAATCACCTTGCGATTGACGACGACGCCGCCGCCGCATCCCGTGCCGAGAATAACACCGAACACCACACGCGCGCCCGCCGCTCCACCATCGACGGCCTCCGAAAGCGCAAAGCAGTTCGCGTCATTCTCCACGCGCACCGGCCGCGCCAGCGCGGCCTTCAAATCCTCAAAGAACGGCTTGCCGTTCAGCCAAACCGAGTTCGAGTTCCGCACCAACCCGGTCAGCGGCGACAGCGAACCCGGCATTGCGACGCCAATCGTGTCAGCACGGGCGCCCGTTTCTTGTTCGATTCGCGCAGTCAGATCGGCAACGGCACGAACCGCGGCTTGGTAATCCCCAGGATTTGGGACACGCTGACGCGCGCGAATTTCTCCCGATGAATCAAGCAGTGCGGCCTCGATTTTGGTGCCGCCGAAATCCACGCCGAGGCGCATGCTCTAATCCTTAAGGCGTTCTTAACGAGATGGGCCAAACTGATGCGATTGCGATGGGTTGTTAAGGCCCCAGCACTATAAGAGCGGGAACTATACGCTCAAAATAGGGGCGTTCTCTGGGGTCGCGGAAGCGAAGCGGGTTTATGGCCAAGACCGTTCTCATCGTCGAAGACAGCGAACTCAACATGAGGCTGTTCAACGACCTCTTGGAGGCCTTTGGCTACAAGACCGTCAAATCGCCTGACGGACGCCAAGCCATCCCGCTCGCGCGCCAGCACATGCCTGATCTCATCATCATGGACATCCAGCTCCCGGAAATCTCCGGACTGGAACTCACCGATCGTCTGAAGAAGGACGAAACGATGAAGCACATCCCGATCGTCGCCGTCACCGCTTTCGCGATGCGCGGCGATGAGCAAAAGATCATGGCCGCCGGTTGCGACGCTTATCTCTCAAAGCCAATCTCGGTGACGACGTTCCTCGAAACCGTTCGCAAGTTCATCGGATGAGGAGCACCGCTTGAGCGCGCGCATCCTCGTTGTCGATGACCTTGAAGCCAATCGCCGCCTTCTTGAGGCGCTGCTGACGGCTGATTACTACGACGTGATGATGGCCTCGCGCGGCGAGGAAGCCGTGCAACTGGCCAAGCGCGAAAAACCGGACCTCATCCTGCTCGACGTCATGATGCCAGGCGGCATCGACGGCTACGAAGCCTGCCGGCGCCTCAAATCCATGCCGGAGACCCGGCACATCCCCGTCGTGATCCTGACGACGCTCGATGATCGCGAGAACCGCGTGCGCGGTCTGCAAGCCGGCGCCGAAGAATTTCTGACCAAGCCCATCGACGACGTGCAACTCATGGCGCGCGTCAAAAGCTTGCTGACGCTCAAGGTCGTCACCGACGAACTCCGCGCCCGCGAAGCCAGTGGCAAACGTCTCGGCGTCATCGGCAATGACTCACGCCCGGATGCAGTCGATCAACATCGCGTCTTTGCCGGCAACGTGCTCGTGGTGGACGACAACCCCACCCAGATCAAACGCATCCACACAGCCCTGGGCGTCGAGCATCGTGTCCATATTCTGGGCGACGAAGCCAGCGACGGCCCGCCCGATCTCGCGGTTGTCTCCGTACACGCCAAAAGCTTCGACGGTTTCCGCGTCATCGCCCGCATGCGCTCGGGCGAAGCGACGCGGCACCTCCCCATTCTCGCCATCGTCGATCCGGACGACCGCAAGCGCGCCATCCGCGCCCTCGAACTCGGCGCGCACGACATCATCCTCAGGCCCATCGACGAGGAAGAAATCATCGCCCGCGCCCGCACGCTGATGCGCCGCAAGCGCTACCAGGACGCGCTGCGCCAGCGCCTCGATCAAAGCCTCGAACTCGCGATCACCGATCAGCTGACCGGACTCTACAATCGCCGCTTCCTCTTCACGCAACTAGACCCACTCGTCCAGCGCGCCCAATGCGGCGGCGACGCCGTCTCGATCATGGCCATCGACATCGATCACTTCAAACGCTGCAACGACACGTTCGGGCACGACGTCGGCGACGCTGTGCTGCGCGAGTTCGCAGCGCGCCTCGCCTCCAACACGCGCCCCTCCGATTACGCCTGCCGCCAAGGCGGCGAAGAATTCATCGTCGTGATGCCGCGCACGTCGGGCGACATCGCCTGCCTCGCCGCCGAGCGCCTGCGCCGCTCCATTGCCGGCTCGGCGTTCATCATTCCCGGCCTCGACCAGCCGCTCGATGTCACCATCTCGATCGGCGTCGCCGCGACCGACGGCTCAGACGAAACCACCGAGACGCTGATGAAGCGCGCCGATGAGGCGCTCTACGAAGCCAAACGCAGCGGCCGCAACCGCGTCATCGGCCGCGCCGCAAGGGACGCCGCTTAGCGCGCCAGCGGGTGACACACACTCACCTCGGGCGTTGAGCGAGCTGGCGACGTCATCCGCCATGAGTGGGTGTCACCCACAACCTCACCCGCGAATGCCTAGTCCACACGCTCATCTTCAACGCGGCGCACTTGCGGCGCGTGCTCGGGGCTTACGCCGCCTACTACAACGACGACCGCACGCACCTTGCTTTGGCCAAGGACACGCCTCGATATCGCGTTGTGGAATGCCACGGCCGCATCGTGTCACGGTCCGTGCTCGGCGGATTGCACCGCAGATACTTCAGAATCCCATTCAAATGAGGTTTTCGGAAGGGACAGGTGTCAACGCCGGTCGTACCGCGCGCAATCGAACCCGAACCGGGGCTGCCCGTGAAGCTTCCCTTTGAGGTGACCATGCGGTTTGCCGCATCGTAGCGGTACCAATAATCCTGTGTCGTGTTGGAGGCGGCGAAAGCGCCCTGCGCGTCGAGCGCTTAGTCCACAACACCCCGCCGCCGCAGCTCTTTCAGGGCAACGTCGAAGGTTGGGATGACTTTTCCCGACTTGCCAATGATGCTCCCAATATAGACGCCCGTCTCCGAGAGGCGCGCCTTGTCCAACATGACAACAAAGTCGGTCTTCGACAGAATGGGATCATTGCGCCAATCGATGGCCTCCAACCTGTCGCGCTCGCACATCACGTGAATTTCAGGATTGATGCGGATGCTTCTGGGGTCGGCGTGCAAGATATCGACTTGGCCGAGGTAGGCTGAAAGATCAAGACAAACGCCATCGGGTGAACGCGGATGGCGGAGCGTGACGCCTTCAACATCTGCATATGTCTGCAGGTCGAGTGCCGTGTGCAACCACAGGATCGACCTCGCCCCCCCCGAGACAGATACATTGTCCAAGAGATTGTCGGCATAGAATGTGTAGATGTCGCAGCGCACGTTGAGGAACGCCACATCCGTAAGAACGGACGGCCCATAAACGGAAATGCGCCTGTTAGAGATGGCACAGTCGACGAATTGAACCCGTTCAAAGGCACAGACACCATAAGGAGAGTTTGTGGAGATCACGAAGTCCCCGAACTCCTCCCGCTCGTAGGTCTTGTCACGCAGGCTGTAATTGCCATCGGCGTCCGCAACAAGCTCCTGCGACAAGTCCGCAATCATCACCGCCTCCTAGGGAAAAGCGCCCTAATGATAGCACTGTGTTCGCTGCTACCGACAGGCTCATACGTCGCCACCGCGTCGATCTGTGAACTCCGAGACACCAAATGATTTTCCACGGACCCCAGCCTTCGCGTAGTTATGTCAAGTCTTGCGCCGTCGGTTGCAATATAGTCGGCGCCAGGTCGGTTACCCCGGACCGTCACTCCCGATAGGATGTCGCCGTTAGTACGTGCACGAGCCCTGACAATTCTCGAGAAAGGGTGACAGAAAGGGTGACACACACTTCGCCAGGCGCTCGTCGCCGCTGAGCGCCACTCCGTCTCTCGGCCGTTGCCGAAGCCGTACCGGAGTAGTCCGCTCAGAGCCGGAGGCTCACCCATGCGCACGCTATTCGCCGTCGTTGCTACGCTCGCGCTCTCAACGCCAGCGCTCGCCCAGCAGCAAACCCCAAACTGCGAAGCCTCCGAATATCGCGCCTTCGATTTCTGGGTCGGCGACTGGGACGCGTTTCGCGCCGACACCAACGCGCCCGCTGGCCGTTCTTCGGTTCGCGCAGAAGATGCCGGCTGCGTCATCGCCGAGCACTGGACCAGCATCGGCCAGCCCTACTCCGGCCGCAGCCTCAACGTCTACGATCGCGCCAGCCAGAAGTGGGAGCAGTTCTGGGTCGACTCGACCGGCAACCGCGTCCGCTTCGTAGGCGGCCCAACCGCAACCGGCATGCGTATCGCGACGGAAACGCCCATCGCCACAGCGCCCGGCCAACAGGCCTATTCACGAATGACCTTCACCAACAATCCGGACGGCACAGTGATGCAACATGGCGAGCAATCGTCCGACGGGGCGGCTTGGAGCACGTCCTACGCCTTCATTTACCGGCGCCGGACGGAATAGCTCCCTTCGGCGTCCTACGCCGCGAGCACCGACGCCACGAAGGCGCCGATCGCGAGGGCGGTGCGGAAATTGTGAACGCCCGCCCATCGCGCCAACTCTTTCTTCAGCGCAGCCGCATCTAGGCGTTGCTCGGCAAAGGCGAGGTTCGCGCGGCGGAAATAGAGAAAGTACGTCGACAGTATCGCAACCGCGAGCCCCGCCGCAACGCATGCGGGCAAACTGTTGCGCGGATCGGTGAGCATTGCACCCGCTGCAGATAGGAGCGGGAGCGCGGTGGCGCTGATCGTCAACGCGCGTAGTAGCGATAAAGGCGCGGTCCAAACTCATGATGCAGTCTGTTAAACTCATCAAACGGAAGCGATCTAAAAAAAGGCACGAGCAGCAGCGCCTCTGTGAGGAGGCTTCCTGCGAACACCCCGAGCACGCATGCGTTCAATAGAACGAGCGCTTCAATCATCCCGGCACGCGCATCCAGAGGCGCCGCCGCGCCAGGCGTCCGGTGCTAAAGCTGGGTGACACGCACTCATTTCGCTCGGTCCTATAGGCGCGACCCGCCAGGGATGGCGAAAATGAGTGTGTGTCACCCAGCCCCTCCACCTGTAAACCCCGCGCGCCTATGTTATACGGGCGTACCGGAGCACAGCATGAACTACGCCGAGGCCGAGGCTTACGAGCGCCAGGGCCAGATCAAAATTCACGACCCGAAGGTCGCCTTTCCCGGCATGGCCGCGGCGGGCAAACTCGCGGCTGAGTGCCTCGACATGCTTGTGCCGGAGACCAAGGAAGGCGTGACCACCGCGCGCCTCGACGATCTCGCACGCCAATTCGTGTTCGATCACGGCGCGCTGCCGGCGTGTGTTTTCTACCGCGGCTATCGCCACACGATCTGCACCTCGCTTAATCACACCGTCTGTCACGGCATCCCCGGCGACCGCGTCCTGAAAGACGGCGACATCGTCAACATCGATGTCACCGTCATCGTCGATGGCTGGCACGGCGATACCAGCCGCATGTACGCGATCGGGCCGAACGTGCCGCGCAAGGCGCAGCGGCTCATGGACGTCACCTACGAAGCCATGATGCGCGGTCTCGCCATCGTGAAACCGGGCGTGACGCTCGGCGATCTCGGCCATGCCATCCAATCTTACGCCGAAGCCGAACGCACCTCGATCGTGCGCGAGTTCTGCGGCCACGGCCTCGGCCGCGTCTTCCACGATGCGCCGAATATTCTTCATTTCGGCAAACCCGGCCAAGGCGATGTCCTGAAGGCCGGCATGATCTTCACCGTCGAGCCGATGCTCAACGCTGGCTCGCCGCAAGTCAAAGTTCTCAACGATGGCTGGACGGCGGTGACAAAAGACAAGTCGCTCTCGGCCCAATATGAACACTCGGTCGGCGTCACAGAAGATGGCGTCGTGATTTTCACCACATCGCCTGCGGGGCTGGACGAGCCTCACAAGCTGAACGCAACAGCGTAGAGTTCGAGCATGGCGGGGCGCGAGAGCAAAGCCGGCGAACCGAAACAGACGTCTCCGCGCGTCGAGGACGGCGAGCTGTTCCCGTTCAAGACCGATGCGCTCTCGCCGATCGCCGCGGTCCCGCCACTGAAGATCACCAAGCCGCGCGCGAAAGCGGCAAAGCCCCACTATCACGAGCACCGCTCGCGCCTACGCGACCGCTTCGACGAAGCCGGCCCCGGCGCGCTCTCCGATTACGAGCTGCTTGAGCTTTTCCTCTTCCGCACCATTCCACGCCAAGACACCAAACCGCTCGCAAAAGCGCTGCTGGCAAAGTTCGGCACCCTCGCAGCCGTTCTTGCCGCGCCCGTCCAACGCATCGCCGAAGTCAGCGGCGCAGGGCCTGCAGTGGCGGCGGACCTCAAGACCGCGCAGGCCCTCTTCGAACGCGCCAGCAAAGGCGAATTCAAGCAGCGCACAATCATCAGTTCGTGGTCGCAGTTGGTGAATTATTGCCGCCTCGCCATGGCGCATGAGCCGCGCGAGCAATTCCGCGTGCTGTTTCTGGATGTGAAAAACCAACTCATCGCCGATGAAGTCATGAACCACGGCACCATCGATCACGCGCCTGTCTATCCGCGCGAGATCGCTCGCCGCGCGCTTGAGCTTGCAGCCGCCGCGGTGATCCTCGTTCACAACCATCCAAGCGGCGATCCTAAGCCCAGCGCTGCTGACATCGCGATCACGCGCGAAATCGTCGACGCTACCTCATCGATCAGCGTCAAAGTCCACGATCACCTCATCATCGGCCGCGAACGCGTCGAGAGCTTCCGGAGCCTCGGGCTGCTATGAAAGTCCGGCCACTCGGACCGCGCGACCGTCAGGCATGGGCCGCGATGCGTGCCGAGCTTTGGCCGGACGAAGATCCCGACCTGCTGGCGCACGAAACGCTGATGCACTTCTCCGGCACCCCTCAAGCGGCCGTCGTGCTCATCTGCGAAGATCGCGATGGCGCAACGTGCGGCTTCCTCGAACTCGGCCTCCGGCCTTACGCGGAAGGCTGCACCTCCTCGCCTGTGCCGTTTGTTGAGGGCTGGTACGTTGCTCCAGCCGCGCGACATAAGGGCGCCGGGCGCGCCCTGATGGACGCTGCCGAGGGCTGGGCCATCATCCGAAACTTCACCGAAATCGCGTCTGACACGCAGATCGACAATTCCCAGGGCCAAGGCGCACACGCCGCGCTCGGCTACGAGGAAGTTGAGCGTCTGGTCACCTTCCGGAAACCGCTTCGCGTTTGACCGCAGCGGCGCTGCCCGTCACAACAGCGCCCACACGCGGGAGGATGCATGACTGAGACGAGCGCAACGGCGCCGGCTTTCCAAGGCTACGGCACCAAGGCGTACCGCGCGTACGTCCTCTTTGTCTTTGTCATCATCTACACCTTCAACTTCATCGACCGGCTGCTGATCTCGATCGTGCAGGAGCCGATCAAAGCGGAATTCGGCGTCTCCAATTTCCAACTTGGCCTCCTCGGCGGCCCGGTGTTCGCGATCCTTTACACGCTGCTTGGCATCCCGATCGCGCGCCTCGCCGAACGCTCCAACCGCATCACCATCGTCTCGATCGGCGCTGCGGTCTGGAGTTTCATGACTGCCGCCTGTGGCCTCGCGGGCAATTTCGTTCAACTCGCGCTCTGCCGCTTGGGTGTTGGCATTGGCGAGGCGGCTTGCGTGCCGCCATCACAGTCAGCCATCGCCGACTATTTCCCGGCTGATCGACGCGCATCCGCACTCGCCATCTTTTCGCTCGGCATCCCGATCGGCAGCGCGCTCGCCTATGTCGGCGGCGGCTGGCTGGTGGCAAATTTCGATTGGCGCACAGCGTTCCTGCTGCTCGGCGCGCCCGGCATCGCGGCGGCGTTGCTGCTGAAACTGACCGTAAGAGAGCCGCCGCGGGCTGGCTCACAACTGAAGCCTCCGAGCTTCAGCGAAACGCTGAAGACGCTCTCCAAGAAAGCGTCGTTCTGGCACATCGCTTTCGGCGGCGCGCTGATCAGCTTCGTTGGCTACGGCAGCTCGCAATTCCTCGTGTCGCACTTGGTCCGCAACTACGATCTCGGCGCCACAATTCAAGACGAATACGCCCACGCCGCCTACGCCATGGGTCTCGTTGCGGGCATCTCGACCGCGCTCGGCACATTCCTGGGCGGCCACCTCGCTGACCGCCTCGCGCCGAAGCATGCGCACGTGAACTCGTGGTTACCCGCGCTCGGCGTCGCCATCGCCATCCCGTTCTACATTCTCTCGTTCTATCAAACCGAGTTCATCTGGGCGTTCGCGTTCTTGATGGTCGCGCCGATTTTCCACTACATGTATCTCGGCCCCATGTACGCCGTGACCATGGGCGTCTCGACGCCGCTGCAGCGCGCGACCGCCGTCGCGATTCTGATCCTGATTGTGAACCTCATCGGCTACGGCCTCGGCCCGCCGACCGTCGGCGCGCTGAACGATCTGTTCGCCGCCAACATCCTTGGTGACATCAGCTCGGGCGCTTTGACGCTCGCTGAGTGCAACCCGCTCACCATGGACAGCATCAACGCCGCCTCATGCGCCACCGCTCAAGGTCTCGGCCTCAAATACGCTCTCGGCTGCACCATCTTCGTGCTCGCGTGGGCTGCGCTCCACTTCCTGCTCGCTGGCCGGACGCTGGTGAAAGATCGCGTGAGCTAGGTTTCGCGCTTCGACAAGCGCAGCGTGACGCCTCCTGCGTCAGCCTGAGCCTGTCGAAGGCGGCAGAACTGGCGCCTAGCCCTTCGACACACGCGGGGAATGCGCTACATGCAGGCCCATGATTCCGCGTTATGCACGCCCCGACATGGTGGCGATTTGGGAGCCTGAGAGCCGTTACGGCATCTGGCTTGAGATCGAAACGCTGGCCATGGAGGCCATGGCGGAGCTCGGTACGATTCCGAAATCGGCCGCCGACGAATATCGCGCCAAGGGCAAATTCGACGTCGCCCGCATCGATGAGATCGAGCGCGAAGTAAAACACGACGTCATCGCCTTCCTCACCAGCGTCGCCGAACACGTCGGCCCCGAGAGCCGCTTCGCGCACCAGGGCATGACGTCGAGCGATGTGCTCGACACCTGCCTCGCCGTGCAAATGGCGCGCGCCAGTGATCTTCTCATCGTCGGTTGCCAACGCGTGATGGCGGCGCTCAAAAAGCGCGCCATCGAACATAAGATGACACCGACCATCGGCCGCAGTCACGGCATCCACGCGGAACCAACCACGTTCGGCCTCAAACTCGCCGGTCACCACGCCGAGTTCGAACGCAATCTCCAACGTCTCAAAGTGGCGCGCAAAGAAATCGCCACCTGCGCCATCTCCGGCGCCGTCGGCACCTTCGCGCAGATCGATCCGCGCGTTGAGGCCTACGTCGCCAAGAAGCTCGACCTCGAAGTCGAACCCGTTTCCACCCAAGTGATCCCGCGCGATCGCCATGCCGCGTTCTTCGCAGCGCTCGGCGTCGTCGCCAGCGGCATCGAACGCCTCGCCACCGAAGTGCGCCACCTCCAACGCACCGAAGTGCTGGAAGCCGAAGAATTCTTCGAGCCCGGCCAAAAGGGTTCGTCGGCAATGCCGCACAAGCGCAACCCGGTGCTCACTGAAAATCTCTGCGGCCTCGCCCGCCTGGTGCGCAGCGCCGTGACGCCCGCAATGGAAAACGTCGCGCTCTGGCATGAGCGCGATATCAGTCACTCAAGCGTCGAGCGCGGCATCGGCCCCGACGCCACTATTCACTTGGATTTCGCGCTCCACCGCATGGCGATGGTGATCGAAAAGCTCGTCGTTTATCCGGAAAACATGGCGCGCAACCTGGCGCTGCTCGGCGGCCTGCACAATTCGCAGCGCGTGATGCTGGCGCTGACCCAAGCCGGCGTCAGCCGCGAGGACGCGTATCGCCTGGTGCAAAAAAGCGCGATGCAAGTGTGGCAAAGCCCACCGCCGCGCGCCGAAACCGCTCTCATCGATAAGCTCCGCACCGATCCGGACGTAACATCGAAACTCGACGCGAAAACTCTCGATGGCTGCTTCGACGATGCGCACCACTTCTCGCGCGTCGACGTCATCTTTCAACGCGTGTTCGGGTGAAATTGGTTACGGCACGACTAGGTAAAACATAGTCTTCTGTCCGGAGGGGCAGCATGGCAAAGAAGAAGAATAATAGAGGCCAGTCGAGGAAATCGGTCGACGATAGCGTTTGCGACCTTGACGGCTGGCGCATCGTGTCGGGAAGACTGGTTCCTTCACCCGGGCGCCCGAGCAAATCCACTCACCTGTTTCGCTACGTGGCAGAAAAATTGCCGTTTGGGTGTCTCGCCGCGGTTAAGAAGGCGCTTCACGGGAACGCTGATGGGCTGGAGGGCGTCTACATGGCCCATGACTCGATGGGCGTCGCCCGCTACGGCGGGCGCGGTCAGATTTTTACGCGCTTAGCCGCACACCGAAAAGCTTACCCAAGAGAGTTGCTCTATTTTTCATTCTACGTAATCGCGAACAAAAATCACGAGCGGGAAATTGAAACGGCAATCATTCGTGCCGCTAGTTCTCAAATGATCCTAAACACGAAAAAGGTCCGTTCTGGGCTTGAGACAGGTAATGTGTCCGACTACGAGCCTGGCACAAAATTTTTTGAGCGCCAATCCGTTCCAGGCCGCCGCAAAAGGCCGCCCAAGCGCGCAAAGTCCAAGCAATGACGGTCACATTGGCGTTATTCAGCAAATAGCGCCGGGAAATGCGTACGACGGAGCGTTCTACCTTCACCGACGGCTAACCGCCTCTAGCGTCGCGCATCCGCGCTTCGACCATCGCCGCCATTTCCTGCATTTGCTCTTGCGCACGCTGGACGCGTACGGATTGGCGACGCAAACGCTCGGAGGTATCGCGACCTTGATTGCGCACATGCGTCATCTGCGCCAGTCGCGACTGCTCAACGACAAAGCGTGACGCAGCCTGCTGCAAGCCCTGCACCTCATCGCATGCGACACGCGCCGCGCCGCGAATGCTTTGTATTTCCGGCCACTGCAGAAACGTCAGATGCGTCAGCATTCCGCACGCCGGATGTTGAAAATCGCTCGTCTTCACAAAGCCCGCAGCGAACGCGATCATCACCGAAATATCGACGCTGGTGACATTCTCGGCCTCGCCCTCGACCCCCGGAATCACCGGCCACGCCACGCCCGATTGCTGCATCTCGCGCGAATAGGCCTGCACCGCGCCGCGCAGCAACAGCCGTCCATCGCGCGAGCAGATGTTCGCGGGCCCTGCGCCCGCCGCGAAGAGATTGAGCACCTCCGAGGCGCGCGCCGCCGGCATCTGAACTGGCGATGGCGCACACGCGCTAAGCGCCGCCGCAAGGGCGAAAGCGAGTCCGCGCTTCATTGAAATGTCCCACTACCCGGCGTGAGTATCGGAGGGCGTCGTGAGGGAACCGTTCATTAAGGGGGTTAAACAGCATTAGCCGTGACGCTTTTGGCTGCGCGCCATTGCTCGCGCCCGCGAATCCCTGCGAACCGGAGTGACGGCGGTAGGAGTCAAAAATGGCGAACGAAGATTTCATTACGGATGACGAATGGGATGAGGAAGTCATGGTCGAGGTCCGCAAGTTCGGACTGGAGCACGCGATGCTGGTCCATCTGCACAAACGCGAAGGGGCGGCCGATCTCAACGCCGTCTTCAAAGAGGCCGATCGGATCGTCAATTACGTGCTGGGCGAGTTGAACCCTTGAGCGTAGCCTTCCCGTCGAGGGAGGGACTCATGAGCGACACAACAACCATTCGCCAAAGCACGCCGTGGCATCTTTGGGCCGTCGGCGGCGTCGGCCTGCTGTGGAACGGCTTCGGCGCTTCCGATTTCGCGATGACCCAGTTTGGCGGCGAAGCCTATTTGCGCGGTCTCGGCATGGACGATGCGGCGATCGCCTATTACGCCGCAATGCCTTGGTGGGCGATGGCGATCTGGGCGATCGGCACTTGGGGCGCGCTCATCGGGACCGTGCTTCTGCTGCTGCGAAGCAAATGGGCGCTGCATGCGTTTGTCATCTCGTTCGCGGGTTTTCTGCTCAGCCTCGTCTACAGCTACGTGCTCTCGACTCCGCCGGACATGGGCGGCGAGAATATGTGGATCATGCAGCTAGTGATCGCCGCTGGCTGCGTGTTTTTCATCTGGTACGCGCGGCTGATGACCAAACGCGGCGTCTTGCGCTGACGCGAGCTTGCTGCTGGCCTTCGACAAGCTCAGGCTGACGCTGTTGATGCGATCGAGCGAATGCAGGAAATGGCGTCACCCTGAGCCCGTCGAAGGGCGACGCCACACTCCACAAAAACGCCGGCCCTTTGAGCCGGCGTTTTAACTTTAGCTTCCCGACGCGACCGAGACCCGCGCTTCGGCGAGACACTCGTCCATCTTGGCGCGGATTTGGTGGTCCGAGAGCTGGACTGCGTGCTGATCGAGATCGGCGCGGAGCTTGCGGAACAGGTCCTCGACACCGGCTTCCTCTAGGTCAGCCACGACCACCGACTTCGCGTAATCGGCTGCCGCTTCATCCGCGAGGCCCATTAGGCCAGCGGCCCACAGACCTACAAACTTGGCCCGGCGCGCTTGCGCCTTGAACTCAAGCTCTTGATCCAATTGGAATTTTGTTTCGTGGCCGCGCTTGCGATCGTCAAATTGGCTCATGGGCCTTCTGTTCTCCTCTGTCGGTCCTTGAATAAGTGCGCGAGGCGCTGCGATCAACCGCAGACGGACGCCAGTTCTACGGTTGTGGCCGATTGTGACCACGCCCAGGGCGCCCTAAGTTAAAATCCACTTGTGTTGCGGCGATTCCGTGAGCGCTTTGAGCCAGTTAGCGCCGGACGCCGCCCCTCAAGGAGGGAGCAACCTCATGTCGCGTCGCAAGAAGATCTACGAAGGCAAGGCCAAAATTTTGTATGAGGGCCCCGAGCCGGGCACCCTCATCCAATATTTCAAAGACGACGCAACCGCCTTCAATGCGCAGAAGAAGGCGATCCTCGAAGGCAAGGGCGTGATCAACAACCAGATCTCCGGGTTCATCATGCAGAACCTGAACGCGATCGGCGTGCCCACGCACTACATCAAAACCGTCAACATGCGCGAACAGCTCGTGCGCGAGGTGGAGATCATCCCGCTCGAAGTCGTGTGCCGCAACGTCGCCGCTGGCTCGCTCTCGACGCGTCTCGGCATCGAAGAAGGCACGCCGCTGCCGCGCTCGATCATCGAGTTCTATTACAAGAAGGATGAGCTCAACGACCCGATGGTCGCTGAAGAGCACATCACCGCGTTCAATTGGGCGAGCACCCAAGAGATCGACGACATCATGGCGCTGACGCTGCGCATCAACGATTACCTCTTCGGGATGTTCGGCGCCGTCGGCATCAAGCTTGTCGATTTCAAACTCGAGTTTGGCCGTCTCTACGAAGGCGACATGGTCCGCACCGTCGTTGCTGATGAAATCAGCCCTGACAGTGCCCGCCTCTGGGATGTGCAAACGAACGAGAAGATGGACAAAGACCGCTTCCGCCGCGACCTCGGCAACGTCACCGAGGCCTATGTGGAAGTCGCGCGCCGCCTCGGTATCGTGAAACACAGCGCCGCCGGCGGCGGCGGCGAAAGCGTACATTGAGTGAAGGGAACGAGCCCGCCTCGCCGGTGTGTTATGCCGGCGAGATGGCCGTTAGGGGGAAATCGATGAAAGCGATCGTCACCGTGGGTCTTAAGCCCGGCGTTCTCGACGTGCAGGGCAAGGCCGTCGCTGGCGCGCTCAAAGATCTGGGCTTCGGCGGCGTCCACGACGCCCGCGTCGGCAAGCGCATCGAAATCACTCTCGACGGCAATCTCGATCCCGTCACTGCCGAAGCGCAAGTGCGCGAAATGTGCGAAAAGCTCCTCGCCAACACCGTGATCGAAAGCTACCGCGTCGAAATCGCGAGCTAAGCCTATGTGGCGTGCGCTCGCGCTCGCTACGATGCTGATGTGCGGCGCGCCAACCGCGCTCGCGTGCGAAGACCCTTACAACATTGCGGGGCTTATCTACGACGACATTCCCGCTGGTACGCCGTTAAACGCGCTCATTCTCGACGTTACTTTCGAACAGCAACCAGACAGTGCGCCTCTGACCGCGCGGGTTCGGCGCGTCGTGCAAGGCGAATACGCAGAGCCGACTGTGCGTGTGGGCGTCATCAATGACTCGTGCCTCTACCCATTCATATTCGGTCGCCAAGGGCTGATCATTGGCGAACTGCGCGAAGGCGTCGAAAGCCAGGCATTTGGCTCGCAAGAGCATCAGGTCGTGCTCAGCCGGGGGTTTGAGGGAATTTGGTTTCAGCCCCGGCTAGAGTCTGTTGCGGAGCGCCGCGACCGAACTGGCGTTGATCCATGGACTCGCACGCTCGACGGAACGCCAATCGACGGAGCACAAAGTGCGTCGGGCGATTTCGATGGCGACGGCGCGGTCGACACCGCGGCGTTCTTCGAAGATGAAGACGGCAATCTTGTTGCCGCGGTGCATCGAGCGGCGGACGACGACTACATGCCAATTATCTGGAGCGGCGACATTTCCAGCCTGCCGCGCTTCACGATCCGAACTGCCCCGCCGCGCCTCTATCAAACCGACTGCGAAGGATACGGCCCCAACTGCGGCGGCACGCCTACAAGCGTTTCACTCACGCACGACGGCGTAATCGTCGAAGGTCTCGAAGATCACTCCCGCACGCTCTATTACTGGTCGAACGGCGAATTCAAGAACGTCTCCATCCTCGAGTAACAGCGCCATGCAGCATTATTGGTTCAAGCCCAAGCGCTACGGTTTCGGCGCCTCGCCGTCCTCATGGCAAGGTTGGGCGCTCACGATCGCCTACGTCGCCGCCATCACCGCGCTTGGAATTTGGTTCGGCAGTGACGCCGCCATTGTTGACCAGCGCGTCACGCCCTTCGCCATCATCGTCGCCGCGCTGACCATCATCTTCGCCGGCATCGCCTGGCGCACCACTGAAGGCGGCTTTCGCTGGCATTGGGGCGACGACAAGTAACGCGCTAGCGGCGAGTTATCCGCCCGTATCAGGCGGACCCGCCATCGAGATCACGGCAAGCAGGATCACCAAGATAACCCCGATAGCCACAGAGAGCAGCTGGACCGGCATCATAGCTTAGATATGGGGAGCGCTTTCCCTAGCGCCAGCGGTCAACCGCTAAAAGCTCTTCCCATCCGCCGCCACGATCTCGATCGCGGCGCGATCAAAGTCCGGCGCGCAGCGCAAATTCACCGCCACCATTTCCTTGCCGTCAGGCGTGCGCCCGCGCGCGAATGGCTGGGCGCCGCACGTAGCGCAGAATTTGTGATCGATATTGTGCGTGTTGAAATTGTACTGCGTCATCGCGCTTTCATCGCCGGTGACGGTGAATGTCTCCGGCGACGTGAACCACAACAAAAAGCCTTTGCGCTGGCAGTGCGAGCAATTGCACTCCATCGCCCGCTCCGGCGCGCCTTCCGCAAGAAACGCGATCTTTCCGCAGTGACAACTACCTTCAACAGCCATGCATTTCTCCCAACACAGCAAGCCTAACAGCAAAACGGCGGACGCGAAAACCCGCGCCCGCCGTCTCTCGCAGTTCTCAATGTTGGAGTTTATTGCGCCGGCGCCGCCGGTGCATCGGCCAGCGGACGCGCTAAAAGCTCAGCGATCGACAAGCCAACTTCGTTGTGGCCGCCGAACGCCGTGCCCGTGTGATTATCCGCCACGCGCTGAGCGTACGTCACATAAGCCTCGGCCGGCAGCGGCACGTAGCCAACGCGCGGCGCGAGAGTCGCCGCGTTCTCGATAAAATAATTCACGAAGCGGCGCACTTGCGGACGGCGCAGCGCTTCAGCGTTCACATAAATGAACATCGGCCGCGACAGCGGATAAGCGCCGGAAGCGATCGTCTCCGGCGTAGGCGCAACGCCGTTGATCGACAGCGCTCTCACGCGTTCACGATTTTGCTCGTAATACGCATAGCCAAAATAGCCCATCGCACCAGGATTACCGGCGACACCCTGAACCGTAACGTTGTCATCCTCTGTCGGCGTATAATCCGTGCGCGATGCGCCGCTATCGCCGTTCACCGCTTCCGTGAAGTAGTCGAAGGTGCCCGAGGCAGTGCCTGCGCCAAACAGTTGAAGCGGCGTATTCGGCCCTTGCGGAAACACTTGGCGCCATCGAGTGATCGTGCCTTGCGCCGCCGGCTCCCAAACCCGTCGCAGCTCCGCCATCGTGACGTTGGTCAGCGGATTGCTCGGATGCACGACTGCGCTCAAACCATCGAACGCGATCGGGATCTCGATGAATTGGACGTTGGAGCTGGCGCAGGCCGCAATTTCTTCCGCCGAGATCGGGCGCGAAGCGTTTGAGATTTGCGTCTCGTCGCGACAGAACTTGCCGAAGCCGCCGCCGGTGCCGCTTTCGCCAACAGTTACGCGCGCGGCGCCCGTCTGCGAATTGGTGAACCCTTCCGCCGCCGCTTCCGCCAACGGGAATACGGTCGATGATCCATCGATAGAGATTTGCTCGGACGTCGTTCCACCCGGAGCAGATGTGCCGCCATCACCGCCGCACGCCGCCAGCGCCGCGATCGCGATTACGGCAACTGCGCCACGCAGATTTCCTGAAGTGATCATCTCATCATCCTTGTCCGCTTAGAATCTACGGCCTTGTGACAGCGGTTTGTGACAGTGACGTTGCACTGCGCGCGCTCAATCGCCCCCGCCATCTGAACCCCCATCGCCGGTTCCATCGTTGTCGGTTCGGTCACCGCGGTCTGACGATCCCGCCGCCAAGGCGCCCGTGTCGCCGCCACCGCCATCGCTGCCCTCGTCGCGCCGCGGCGGCGCGTTCACGCGCGCCAAAATCGACGCCAATAGCGCCGTCGCGGCGACACTCAACAGCGCAATAATCAGGATCCAAATCGGCATGAAGCGCTCCATACCACGTCAAAAGCGTCCCGCGAGGACCAGAAATCCGCATCCCCAGGCCATCACCGGCGCATGGCAGCGTTTCGGCGCGGCTCCCGCCCTTTAATTCCGCCGCGACGCAGCTTATTGAAAGCGCATGAAATCCGCTGTGATCGTGTTCCCTGGGTCCAATTGCGACCGTGACGCCGCACGCGCCCTAGAGCGCCTCACTGGCAAGCCCGCCACGATGGTCTGGCATAAGGACACCGCGCTGCCCGAGGGCCTCGATCTCGTGGTCCTGCCAGGCGGCTTCTCCTACGGCGATTACCTGCGCTCCGGCGCGATGGCGGCAAAGAGCCCGGTCGTGCGCGAAGTCACTGCTCATGCGGAACGCGGCGGCCTCGTTCTCGGCATTTGCAACGGCTTCCAAATTCTCACTGAAACCCGGCTCCTGCCTGGCGCGCTCGCCCGCAATGCCGGCCTGAAGTTCGCGTGCAAAGAAGTTCCGCTGGCGATCGCCAACGCCAACACCGCCTTCACCCGCGCCTATCGCGAACAGCGCGAAACCGAAATTCCGATCGCCCACGGTGACGGACGCTTCGTCGCCGACGAAGATACGCTCGCCCGCATCGATGGCGAGGGGCGCGTCGTTTTCCGCTATCTCGACAATCCCAACGGCTCCGCGCGCGACATTGCAGGTCTCATCAACGACCGCGGCAACGTCCTGGGTATGATGCCTCACCCGGAGCGTGCGTCCGATCCAGTTCTCGGCCGCACTGGCGGCGCTGCCGTCTTCCAAAGCCTTATGGAAGCGGCATGACCACCAAAAAACCGACAGCCACCGGCTTCGACGCTGAAGTCGATTCCGCACGCACGCGCCTTGAAGCATCGTTGAGCGAAGAAACTGGCTTCGACGATCTTGCAGCTCTGCAAGCACTCGCGCCGATCTTGGCGGAGAAAATTTCCTCGCGCCGTCTCGCCTTCACGTTGGGCGACGAGGACGACGAAGAAACTCAGATCGTCGTACTCCACGTCCAGACCGACGAAGAGCTAGGCTTCATTTTCGCGGAAGACGGCGAGTACGTGTTCGAGTCCAACCTCGACGCCTATTTCGATGACTTCGTCGACGACGATCCGGAACGCTTCGTTGAACGCCTCTACGAAACCCTCCGCGCCGACCTCCCGAAATACGAAGTCGAACACAAGGGCTGATCGCCAAGCAAAAAAAGACCCTCCGCGTGAGCGAAGGGCCTTCATGCTTGAGCGACGGCGTCATGTGGGCGGGGGAGTATCCGCCGCCGCTCTCAGCTCACGCCTCAGTCCGGTTGGCGGTGGGCGGAGGTGCGAGCTGAACCATTGGCGCTGGCCGAAGCGCCGTCGTGATCGGCCGACGCCGAGCCCGACGCATCGCCATCCACCGACGCATTCGGAACAGCGCCGCGTGCGCGCCCTGCCGTGTCGCTCGCGGCATTGCGCGCGCGGTTGGCGGCGGTGCGGCCGGTCGCGGCCACGCGACCCGTTGCTTGGCTTGGATCGACGCCAACGTTCGCGGCGGCATCAGCAGAGCCATTGCCTTCAGCCGAGAGTGGGCCGGCATTGAGCGCGCCATCCGCCGCGCCAGAACCACCGGCATTCACATCGCGTGCTTGCGTCGCTTGCTCTTCTGCTTGGCGCGCAGCGCGGCGTGCTTCACGCGCGGCCTGACGCGCTTCGCGCTCTGCACGTTGCGTCGTGCGATCGACCACGCTCGTATCCGCACCGATGTTGCCAGCGCCGCCGATGCTGCCGCCGGCCGAACCCGTTGCGCTACCGATAACGCCTCCCGCATTGCCCGTGAGCCCGCCACCGCCGCCAATCAATTGTGCGGACGCCGGCGCGATCACTAGCATCGCGGCAAGAGCAGTCGAAGCGATCAAAAGCTTGGTGTTCATTTGAAGTCTCCTCAGTGCGCCAGCGTCAATTGCCAGCCTTGAAGAGAGAACGAACGGCCTATGCCGTTTCTTCCAAAAAAATTTAGCGCGCCGAAATCAGCCCGTAACCATAAACATCGTCGCGCCCCCGAGCGCCCAAATCACGCGCTTCGCCGCGCAATGCGGTAATCGCGTTCTGCGCTGCCGAAATATCCGGCGCATTCATCCGCGACGCTAAACGCGCCGCCACGATCGGCGCGGCATACGATGTTCCGCGCACGCGCCCTTCCACGCCAAGCGCCGCAAAATCCACCTGCGCGCCGCGTCCAGCCTCAATCAGCACACGATCGCGCGCATCGACACCGGTCACACCAACCACACCGTCATACGACGCTGGAAACAACGCCGCCGCCGCCGGCCCATCATTGCCAACCGCCGCCACAACCACAAACCCGCGCGCCACCAACCGCGCCACTACGGCCTCGACCACACGATTGCGCGGCCCAACCAGGCTCACATTGATCACCGCGACATTCTCAGCCGAAAGCCAACTCATTGCCCGCGCCAACGCCGAAGAGGCGCCGCCCGTCGGCGCGCCTCCGTAAATATCCGCTGCATAAATTCGCGCGCCCGGCGCTGCGCTACTTATGAGCCTCGCGACCGTATTCCCATGCGCGTTCGCAACCGGCGCATCACTCGCAAACGCCCGCGCGTCCGCAACGCGCACATTCCCAACACCGCTATCGATCAGCCCGATCCGCGGACCGGCGCCAGCCGCGCCGCTCTGCGAAAACCCAACAACAACGAGCGCAACGCCGGATTCAAAGTGTAAGTGATCAAAATCATAAACGCCGTTCGGATCAGCGCGCTGCAATCGCCGCAAAGCATTGCGCGTCGATATGCCCGCGGGTGCGCGCAACGTCACCAATGACGCATCTGCATCTAAGGCATCCGTGCGCACGATCTGAAAGCCCTGAGCGCGCGCCTGCTCAATCGCCGCCGCATTCATCCCGAACGCCAATATCTGACTGCGCACGATCGGCATGCCCTGCGGATCGGCTTCCAGCTCACGCCGGTGCGCCCGCAACAGATCGCGCACTTGCGTACGCCGCAAATCCTGTAGCGGCCGTTCCACTTCGCGCGTGAGATCGCCCGTCTGGTCGACAACGCCGCCCACAGTCGGCACTTGCGGCAACGGTAACGCGACCTGCCCACGCGCAGCGGGCGGCGCCACCACCGCGCAAACCAGGAACAAAAGGGCCAATACCCGCGTCATGATCACCTAACGTCCGGCGCTCGCCGGTTCTTCCATTCACTATTCGCAGATTTTGTCGGAAGAAACTGCCGACCTCAGCCGTTTGATCCCACAGAGACATGACGAGCGCCGCCGAACAGACCCGCTCAGACATCGTTGCGATGCTGCCCCGCTTGCGGCGGTTCGCGCGCGCCCTCACGGGCAGTTTGGCGGACGCCGACGACATCGTCCAAATCGCTGTGGAGCGCGCGCTAATGCGGATGGATCAATACCAACAAGGCACGCGGCTCGACTCTTGGCTGTTCAGCATCACGCGTAACGCTTGGATCGATGAAGCCCGCTCGCGCACGCGACGTGGCAAAGTCTTCGCGCCGGCGGAAGCGGGTGAGCAGGTCGGCTACGGCGGCGAAGCCGAAGTCCACACCAAGCTCGAGGCCGACGATGTTTGGACCGCGATGCGCAAATTGCCGGAAGATCAACGCGAGGCGGTAGCGCTCGTTTGTGTCGAAGGCCTCGCCTATCGCGAAGCCGCAGATGCTCTGGGGATACCGATCGGCACACTCACCAGCCGTCTCGCCCGTGGGCGTGAGACGCTTCAAGTCATGTTGGGAGGCGCACGATGAGCGTCGACAATGAAAAACTGATGGCGTTCGCCGATGGCGAACTCACCGGCGCCGAGCGCGCTGAAGTGGAAGCAGCGCTCGAACACGACGAGGCGTTGCGCGCGAGACTAGAAGCGCATCACCACATGGGCGCGCGCCTGTCCTCCGCTTTCGACGGCGCACTCATCGAACCCGTTCCACAGCGTCTCGCCGAAGCGGCGCAGACACCGCGCCAAGCTGAAGTCATTGATTTCGCCACCCGTCACGCCGCCAAATGGTCGGTCCGCGAATGGGGCGCGATGGCTGCAAGCGTAGCCTTTGGCCTCGTTGTCGGCGTCGGCGTCATGCAACAGCCCCAGCCGATGCTTGTCACCGCCGACAGCGGCCTCACAGCAGGTGGCGCACTGACGCAGGCGCTCGATAGCCAGCTCGCCTCCGACACAGCGGCCGCTGTGCGTATTGGTTTGAGCTTCCGCAATCAAAGCGGCGGCTTCTGCCGCACATTCGACCTCACCGCAGGCGGCGCGTCGGGCGTGGCGTGCCGCTCCGAAAGCGGTTGGAGCATTCCGCTCATCTCCGGCAGTGCTGGCGGCGGCGAAGTGCGCACCGCTTCCGCTCCGGCCGAAATCCTGAACGCCGTCGATCAAATGATCGCCGGCGATCCGATGGACGCCGAGGCCGAACGGGCGGCTCGAGACGCGGGCTGGCGTTAGTTCATGCTGGCCGACGCGTAGCCAATCCTAACGATGCACGCTGACAAAGCGTTGAGCGCAAAGGTAAATCCACCGAATCTATCCGACCGCTACGGGGCGCGCCCCATACTGACGGCAAATCATGACCGTCGATGAACTCATTCCCGAACACCTGCTGGCGCAATTTCGCGCCGGCGTGGTCACGCGTCTGGGTTGGCTTCTCGAGATCATCTTGCGGATCGGCGTGTTCTCCAGCAGCCGGCGCCTTAAGCGGATGGTGCGGGGCTGCGAGCGCCGGGTCGGATACATCTACTTTCTCACCGCGCTGCGACGCCTAGGGCATGTGCCTCAACAAAACGGCGCAAGCTCTGCGCCGCCTGGCTTTCGGCGCACGCGCTCGCGCGGCCGGCTCCTGCTCAAGCGCGCGGGGCTTCGTGACAAAACCGGCGACCTCGCTCAACGAGTCCGCCGTCTTATCGGCGCGTTCAATCAGCCCGAGCGCTATATTGCGCGCGTGCTGAAACGCCTCGCGCGCGGCGTCTGCCTGTCACGCCTCATCATCACCGCACCGTCGGTCGAGACGATTGTGCGCGTAGCGCTCGCGCCCGCACACGTCGACTCCTCCTAGCCGTCCACAAGCGCCTGATCTGCTAACCGCCTTGCGCCGCGCGCAAGCGCGGTCGCTGGCGTTGATCACAAACCCGCGAGTCACGCGTCCGTGTTTTGCCGCTGGCGTCAACCCATCAGCAGACTGCTTCACGCGGAGTGGAGCAACACCGATGGCGATATTTCCCAAGATCCAGAGCCCTTGCCCTTACAAGAACGAGCCCGCTGCTTTGATGGACGGCGACATGTGCCGCGCCTGCCGCCGGCAAGTCATCGATCTCGACGGCTTTTCGGATTCCGAACGCGTCGCCTTCCTCGCCGCCTGCAAAAGCGAGGTCTGCGTCTCTTATAGCTTCCCGCTCCGACCAGCGATCGCGGCTGCCCTTGCCGCAGCCGCACTCGGCGCGCCGATGAGCGCCGCCGCGCAGGAGGCGCCCGACGAATTCATCGAAATCATCGTCGGCGGCATCCTTATCCCGTCAGACGTTGAGTTCATCTCCGATGAACAAGACCTCGCAACGCCAGACGCCCCGGTGATCTACGCCGACGACGAAGAAGCAACGGAGCAAACGGACTCCGCCGAGGAAGAAAAAGAGCTTTAGCCAAAAGAAAAGGCCCTCCGCGTTGCCGCGAAGGGCCAAGGCTATGGAGTTCGTTGCGTTAGATCATTCGACCGTGAACTGCTCCGATTGAGCGCGAACACTGGCGTCTTCTTCGCGAAGAGCCGCCATCACCCGTTGCATGCGCGGATCCGAAAGCGCCGAATTGATGCGCACCAGCGCTTCAATACTGTCAGACGAGGCGCCGAACATACGTCCGAACGCTTCGAACGGGTTTTCGACCGCCGGGTAGTAGCGCAGCTGCACGCGTGCATCTTCTTCGATGCCGGCCAGCGCACGAGCCCGCGCCACCGCAACCGAGAAGCCGCCGAGGTGATCGACCAGTCCGCGCTCAAGCGCTTGTTGGCCCGTCCACACACGGCCTTGCGCAACAGCGCGCACTTGCTCCGGCGTCATGCCGCGACCCTCGGCAACGAGGCCAAGGAATTGGGTGTAGGCGCGATCGATGAAGCCCGCGAAAGCCGCGCGTTCAGCTGGGCTGAAGCCGCGCTCGCTGGTGAACATTTCCACCATCGGCGAGCCAACCGTGACCGTCTCAGTGTTGGAGGAGAGATAGTGCTCCATGGCGCCGCCAATGATCAGCTTGCCGCCGACAACACCGATCGAGCCGGTGATGGTCGAAGGCGAAGCAATGATCTCGTCAGCGTAGGCAGAGACGTAATAACCGCCCGAAGCCGCGACATCGCCCATCGAGACAACGATGTGCTTGCCACGCTCCTTAGCCGTTCGCAGCGCCGCCAAGATTTGATCCGAAGCAACGACCGAACCGCCAGGGCTGGAGACGCGGAACACGATCGCCGCCACGTCTTCATCTTCCGAAGCGTCGAGCAAAGCTTGTGCGATCGCATCGCTATTCATCGCAGACTCGCCGCCGAACACGTCATGGCTCTCAGGACCGGAGACGATAGCGCCTTCGCCCTGCACAATTGCGATCACGCGGCCGCCAGAATGCGTCGGCGCGCGATAATCGGCGAAGTCCACAAGTTCGGAGTTCTCGGCACGCGCCAGAGCCGCACGTTCAGCTTCTTCCGGACGGCCGATCTGATCGATCAACGTCAATTCACGCGCGCGCTGCGCGCTGAACGGCGTCGCTTCGATCGCGGCGCGTGTCGCTTCCAGCGTGATGCCACGATCGGTCGCGATGTTGGCGACCATGTTATCGTAGATGCCGTTCATCAGGCTCATCATCGATTCACGGTGAGCCGGGGTGAACGTGCGCTGCGTCAGCGTGTTCGGGTACGTCTTGTAGTCTTCACGCTGCTCGAATTGCGCTTGCAGGTGATAACGCTGCAGCGTCTGGCCGAAGAACGTAACCTCAGCCGAAAGACCCATCGGTTGGAATTCGCTGGTCTCTTGCAGCCAGACTTCGTCAGAGTCCGCGATCGACATGTAGCCCGGCATGCCCATGCGGACGCCGTCGTTCTGAAGATGCGCCACAACGAACTTGCCGGACGCCCGGAACGCCGCGAGCGCTGCGCGAAGCTCTTCTGCCTGCGCCGCCTGCATGCCGCCGGTGTTGGCGCGGATGTAGATGCCTTCGACGGCGCTATCTGTCCGCGCCGCATCGATCTTGGTGAGCACGTCGAGAAGCGCGCTGCTGCTGCCGCTGAGGGACGCAAACGGGTTCGCTGGGCGTTGGTCGGTCAACGGTTCGCGCAAATCGAGCGCCAGAACCATATGAGCCGGCTGCGCCGGCTGGCCGCCGAACGAGGCCGCGAGCATGCCAAAAAGGAGGAGCGGCCCCAGAAAGAGGAAAAGGAACAGACCTGTCAGGACACCCGCAACGGTGATCAAAAATTGCTTCACGGCAGAAGACTCCACCCCGGCCCTCTGCCGGATTTATCGATAAATGATATGGACAGAAGCCCGAGGCAAGCGGAATTTTATCGAAAAATGATAAACCGGCAGCTGGGGACGGGTTCTGGCCGAGCAAAACCTTGCTGCCGCGCACTATTTTCCCCGGCCGCGACATGGCGCATGATCCGCAGCGGAGGGGTGCGCTCCTAATGGCTATGTCGCGCGGCAGACCCGCATTCGCCACGGACGACTGGATGCAGGAGCAGCAGCTCCGGGCAGAGGTCGAGGCTGAGGGGTGGAGAAGCCTTCGCCAGAAGCTGGCCATGCCTCAGGCGCTACCGCCGCCCCAACCGGCGCCGGCTACCCCGGCTCAAATCGTTGACCACCACCGCACCGGCAGCACCATCCTCAAGGCGCTGGTGCGCTTCCTGTTGGCGGGGTTTGCGGCCTATTTGGCTTATCTGGCGGCAGTGGATTCCCGCCTTGGCGAGTTCGAGATCTGGCTGGCCGTCGGCTCAAGCTTTCTGGTCGCGCTGGCGCTTTCGATGTTCGGCGGCGCCCGCGAGTTCGTTCACATGGCCGCTGAAACCATGCGCTGGATGCTGCTCGTTGGCGTTGGCCTCGGGGCGACGTATCTCGCCTTCAACTGGCCCGGCTAGGCCTGCCGTTTCGGGAAAACGGCCTCGCAAGTGGTCGGAGTAGCAAGATTCGAACTTACGACCCCCACGTCCCGAACGTGGTGCTCTACCAGGCTGAGCTATACTCCGACGCTTACGCGAGGCGCGCCTTTTACACCGTTTTACGGGACGCGCAACGCACCCCGCCAGCGGCGCTAAAGCGCCGCCTTGGCCGCGGTGAAGGCCGCCACCGCCCGCTCGACTTCATCGCGCGTGTGGGCGGCCGACATTTGGGTCCGGATCCGCGCTTTGCCCTTGGGCACCACTGGATACGAGAACGCGATCACATAGACGCCGCGCTTCAGCAGCTCTTCGGCCAAAGCGACGGCGGGCTTTGCATCATAGAGCATCACCGGGATGATCGGATGCTCACCGGGGAGCAGATCGAAACCTGCCGCCTCTAGCCCACCACGAAAGAGCTCCATGTTGGACTTCAGCTGAGCGCGCAGCTCGTCGCCCTTAGCCGCAAGTTCAACCGCTTTGCGCGCGCCGGCCGCGATTGGCGGCGGCACCGTGTTCGAGAAAAGATACGGCCGCGAGCGTTGGCGCAGCAGTTCAACGATGGCGCGCTTGCCGCTGGTAAAGCCGCCGCTGGCGCCGCCCAAAGCTTTGCCCAGCGTGCTTGTGAGAATGTCGACGCGGTCGATGCAATTGCGATACTCGGCCGTACCGCGGCCACCAGGCCCGACGATGCCGGTGGAGTGCGAGTCATCAACGTGAACGAGCGCGTTGTAGCGCGCGGCGAGATTGCAAATTTGATCGAGCGAGGCGATGACGCCATCCATCGAGAAAACGCCGTCGGTCGAGATCAGCTTGAAGCGCGCGCCTGCCGCATCGGCGGCTTTCAGCTGCGCCTCGAGATCGTTCATGTCGTTATTTTTGCAGCGATAGCGCTGCGCTTTGCAGAGGCGCACGCCGTCGATGATCGAGGCGTGGTTCAGCTCGTCAGAGATAATCGCGTCCTCGGCGCCGAGCAAAACCTCGAACAAGCCGCCATTGGCGTCGAAGCATGACGGGTAGAGGATGGTGTCTTCGAACTGCAGCCACTTGGAGAGATCATCTTCGAGCTGCTTGTGCACCGTTTGCGTACCGCAGATGAAGCGCACCGAGGCCATGCCGTAGCCCCACGTGTCCAAGCCTTCGTGCGCGGCAGCGCGGATGCGCTCATCTTGCGCGAGGCCGAGATAATTGTTGGCGCACATGTTGATGACGGACGCGCCGCCAGTCACGCCGATCTCGGCGCCCTGCGGCGTCGCGATCACGCGCTCTTCCTTGTAGAAGCCCGCCTCACGAATGCCTGCGATCTCTTTTTCAACGTGTTTTTGAAATGCGCCGTACATGGTGCCTCACAATCCAATTTCGTCATTCCGGACGCGCGTCAGCGCGATCCGGAATCCAGGGGCCAACTCACCGGTGCTTCGTCATCCCTGGGTTCCGGGTTCAATGCTTCCGCCTGCGCTCTTCGAGCTTCGGCGGACAAGTCGCATTGCCCGGGAATGACGAGGTGTGGCGGCGTTTAAGCCTCGTCCCAGTTCAAAATGATCTTGCCCGACTTGCCTTCAAGCATGGTCTCGAAGCCCTCTTCGAACTTATGATACGGCAGGCGGTGCGTGATGATCGGTGACAGATCGAGGCCGCCCTGGATGAGCGTCGTCATCTTGTACCAGGTCTCGAATATCTCACGGCCGTAGATGCCTTTGATCGTCAGCATGTTAAAGACGACCTTATTCCAATCGACCTTCATCTCGCCGGACGGAATGCCGAGCATCGAAATTTTGGCGCCGTGCGCCATGTTGTCGATCATGTCGCCGAGCGCCTTCGGCGCGCCCGACATTTCGAGGCCAACGTCGAAGCCTTCGGTCATGCCGAGTTCTTTTTGCACATCGCCAATCGTTTCTTTCGAGACGTTGATCGTGCGCGTAGCGCCAACCTTCTTGGCGAGCGCCAAGCGATAATCATTGATGTCGGTGATGACGACATGGCGGGCGCCAACGTGCTTGGCGATCGCCGCGGCCATGGCGCCGATTGGACCTGCGCCAGTGATCAGAACATCTTCGCCAACCATGTCCCATTGCAGCGCCGTGTGCGTGGCGTTGCCGAAGGGGTCGAAGATCGAGGCGATATCGAGATCAATGCCGTCATGATGGTGCCAGACGTTGGCGTTCGGAATGACGATGTATTCCGCGAATGCGCCATCGCGATTGACGCCAACGCCGCTCGTGTATGGGCAAAGGTGGCGGCGGCCAGCCATGCAATTGCGGCAGCGGCCGCACACAATGTGCCCCTCGCCAGAGACGATCATGCCCGGCTTGTAGTCGTTGACGTTGTCGCCGACCTCGACGACTTCGCCGACGAACTCATGGCCGACAATCATCGGGACCGGGATGGTCTTCTGCGCCCACTCATCCCACTTATAGATGTGAATGTCGGTGCCGCAGATGGCGGTGCGTTTAACGCGGATCTTCACGTCGTTCGGACCCGGATTTGGTTCCGGCATATCCTCGAGCCACAAACCGCGGGCGGCCTCGCGTTTGACCAGCGCTTTCAACGGCCTCTCCTCTATATGATGGTAAGCGCGCTCTTAACCCGCGCTGAAATCCAAGTCGTTGGAAATCAGTCCATTATCGCCTACCCAGCGGAACGACAATCGCCTAACGTCAAGCGACCCTCACATGCTCTCAGTCCTAGACCTCTTCCGCATCGGCATCGGCCCTTCGAGCTCGCATACGCTCGGGCCGATACGCATTGGCAAACGCTATTTGGAAGACCTCAAGACGCATGTGGAATTGACGCGCGTCGCTAAGGTTGTCGTGGAACTGCAAGGCTCGCTGGCGCTGACCGGCAAAGGCCACGCGACGCCGAAGGCTGTCGTGCTGGGCTTGTTCGGGCTGGATCCGGAAACGCTCGATCCGGACGTGGCGGAAGCGACGGTGGAGCGCGTCGCTGCGGAAAAGCGCGTTTCGCTGCTCGGCCGGCATGAGATCGCATTCGATCCCGAAGCGGACATCGTCTTCGCCTATCACATCATTCCAGAGCTGCACCCGAACGGCATGAAGCTCACTGCCTTCGACGCGGGCGGCGCGGCGCTGTTTGAGCAGACCTATTACTCAACCGGCGGCGGCTTCATCGCGACGGAGAAACAGCTCCGCACGCCGGCGCCCAAGGATCTGATCGCCACTGGCCGCAAGGTGCCGTTCCCGTTCGGCTCAGGCGCAGAATTGCTTGAGCACTGCGCGCGCGAGGGCAAATCGGTCGAAGAGATTATTTACGCCAACGAAGACGCGATGCGCCCACGCGCGGAAACGGACGCGCGCCTTGATCGTGTTGCCGCGGTGATGACGGCGTGCATCGATCGCGGGTTGGTGCGCGAAGGCACGCTGCCGGGCTCGCTCCAAGTAACGCGGCGCGCGCCAGCGATCTGGCGGAAGCTCAAAGATCAGCCGCAGGCGAACGAGCCGGAGCGGTTGTTCGATTGGCTGAACGTCTATGCAATGGCGGTGAACGAAGAGAACGCAGCGGGAGGCCAAGTCGTCACCGCACCGACAAACGGCGCCGCCGGTATCCTGCCGTCGATCCTTCGGCACTATTGCCTCAACGGCGAGAACCCGACGCGCGATGCGCGGCGCTTCTTGGTGACGGCGGGCGGCATCGGCCTTCTCTACAAGCAGCGCGCTTCGATCTCGGGCGCGGAGATGGGATGCCAAGGCGAAGTCGGCGTCGCCTGCTCGATGGCTGGCGCCGGGCTCGCTGCCGTCTGGGGCGCCAGCCCACAGCAGGTCGCGAACGCAGCCGAGATCGGGATGGAGCACAATTTGGGGCTCACCTGCGATCCGGTCGGCGGGCTGGTTCAGATCCCGTGCATCGAGCGCAACGCCGTCGGCTCGGTGAAGGCCGTGAACGCGGCCCGATTGGCGCTGCATTCCGATACACCCAGCAAAGTCTCGCTGGACCAGGTCATCGAGACCATGCGCCAAACCGGGGCGGACATGTCGTCCAAGTATAAAGAGACCAGCCAGGGGGGCCTAGCAGTCAACGTTGTGGAATGCTGAAGGGCGCTAAAGCTCGTTTCCGCCAAAGTCTCGAGATGCGTCAGCCGGGCGCTGTTGCATCCGTAAGCGGGCGCCTCTAAGTAGCCGCTTCGCCGGTTTTGGGGTGTCGCCAAGCGGTAAGGCAGCGGTTTTTGGTACCGCCATTCCCAGGTTCGAATCCTGGCACCCCAGCCATCCCTCGCTGCGCGAAGGATGGCGTAGCAAAATGCCGAAATGGAAGTGACGTAACGGACCGCTTGTCAGCGTGTTGACCAGTGGGCCATGGAAAACTGCGTTTCAGAACGGAGCGATGATGGCGCGTAAGAGCTATATTCCTGGTGACTTCGAACTGGTCGTGAAGCGCTCGGCGACGGGGCTTGGGCTATTTGCGGAAAGCGAAATTCCGAAGAATTCCTGCGTCATCGAATACACCGGCGTACAGATTTCCAAGGAGCAGGAAGAAAAGAGCCGCTCCAAATATCTGTTCGAGATTCACGCGCGCAAGACCATCGACGGCGCGCCGCGCTGGAATACCGCCCGCTACATCAATCATTCATGCCGCGCCAACTGTGAGCCCAACATCCACAAAGGCCGCGTGTTCATCCACGCCAAGCGCAAGATCAAGCCCGGCGAAGAGCTGAACTACGATTACGGCACGAACTACTTCAAAGAGTACCTGAAGGACATTTGCGCCTGCCCGAAGTGCGAAGAAAAGCGCGCGTCGGTAAAGGCCGCAACGGCCAAGACGGCGGCACGCAAGCGTGCTGGCCAGAAGACCAAGAAAGCCGGCGTTTCCACCAAGAAAGAACGCTGAGGACCGCCGGCTTCTAGCCGGCCCTTCGCTTCAATCTGCAATGATCGTGGACGCTGAAGCACCGCATGCCGGCTGGAAGCCGGCGGTCCTCAGAGCGTCTTTACGTCGGCGCCTTTAGCTTTGCCGATGATGACGACTTGGCTGAGACCGATAAAGAGGCCGTGCTCAACCACGCCGGCGATGTCCTTCAGCGCTGCGCCTAGCTTCGCGGCGTCGTGGATGCGCTTGGCGTGGGCGTCGAGGATGTAGTTGCCGCCGTCGGTGATGACCGGCTCGTTTGCCTTGCCGCTGACGCGCAGAACAACCTCGTTGCCCCCGCAGCCAGTTGCGCGGAGCGCCTGCACCACGCGCTCTTGCGTCATCGCAAAGCCAAAGCGGGTCACCTCAACTGGCAGCGGAAAGTCGCCGAGCGTTTCGACCCATTTCGATTCATCTACGATGACCACCATCATCTTCGATGCGGCTGCGACGATCTTTTCACGCAGCAACGCGCCGCCGCCGCCCTTGATCAGGCGGAACGCGGGATCGACTTCGTCGGCGCCGTCGACGTCCACATCGATCGATGTGATCTGACTGATTTCAACGAGGGGCACCCCGACTTGTTCGGCAAGGTTGCGTGTTGCTTCCGAGGTCGGCACGCCCCTAACGCGCAGGCCTTGGCGCACACGTTCGCCCAGTTGTTTGACGAAGCTCGCAGACGTCGAGCCGGTGCCGAGACCGACGACCATGCCGTCCTTGACATAATCGAGCGCCGCCTGGGCCGCGTTAAACTTAGCGATGTCTTCGCTCACTTATGCTCGTCTTTCTTCGCGGCTTTCGCGGCGAGTTTCTTTTCGCGGTTCTTGGCAGCCCAGCCTTCGAGGTTCACTTGTCGGCCGCGGGCGACGCCGAGCGCGCCGGCGGGCACATCTTTGGTGATGACGCTGCCGGTGCCGGTGTAGGCGCCGTCGCCGATTGTGACTGGCGAGACCAGCGCCGTGTCCGAACCGATGAAGGCGTCGGCGCCGATGGTGGAGCGATATTTGTCGAAGCCGTCGTAATTACAGACGATCGTGCCTGCGCCGATATTGGCGCGCGCGCCCACGTCCGCGTCGCCGATGTAGGAGAGATGGCTCGCCTTTGCGCCTTCGCCGAAGTTGGAATTTTTCACTTCAACGAAGTTACCGATCTTCACCTTCGGCCCAAGCTTGGTGCCGGGGCGAAAGCGCGCAAACGGTCCGATTTCTGATTTGGGACCGACTTCGGTGCGTTCAAAATGGCAGTACGCGTGGATGATGGCGGCCGCGCCGATCTTCACGCCGGTCCCGAAGAATACGTTGGGCTCGATCACGGCGTCCGCCTCGATCACCGTGTCGTAAGAGAAGAACACGCTTCCCGGATCGATCAGCGTGACGCCCGCTTCCATCGCAGCTTCGCGCGCGCGTGTTTGGAACGCTGCTTCCGCGTCGGCGAGTTGCGCGCGCGAATTTACGCCGAGCAACTCTCCCTCGCGCGCCTCGACAATGCCGACCTTTTTGCCGGCGCTGCGCGCCATGCCTGGAATGTCGGTCAGATAGAATTCTTGCTGAGCGTTATCATTGCGCAGCGTCGACAACAAATTGAACAATACCTTGGCATCGGCCACGAGCGCGCCGGCGTTGCAGAGGTTGACGGCGAGTTCTTCCTTGTTGGCGTCGCGGTGCTCGACGTTTTTCACGAAGTCACCGGCGCCATCCGTGATGATGCGGCCATAACCGGTCGGATCATCGGCGTAGAAGGCGAGGACGACCATGTCCGCGCCCGTCTGGCGCGCCGCGAACATGTGCGACAAGGTTTCGGCTCGGATGAGCGGCGTGTCGCCGAAATAGACCACCACATCGCCGTCAAAATCGGTCAGCACGCCAGCAGCCGAGCGCGCCGCATCGCCAGTGCCGCGCGGCGTCTCTTGGATGGCGGTGGATTTTTCGCCCAGAACCGAAGTTACGCGCTCGGCGAGGGCCGGCGCGTTCGGCGGAATGACCACAACCGTGCGCGCGCAATTGAGGTCACGCGCCAGCGCGATCGACCAATCCACCAACGCCCTGCCGCCCATTTTGTGCAGCATTTTGGGCGTCTCGGACTTCATCCGCTTGCCCTGTCCCGCCGCCAAAATAATCGCGGCCCGCGCCCGGCTCATGTGTTCCGACCTTGCTCGAATCTTATGGGGGTTCTAGCGCATCACTTCTTCAGAGGCATCCCATGAGCAGCGGCGAACTGGCCGACGCCACCATTGTTTTCGACCTGGACGGCACGTTGGTGGACACCGCGCCGGATTTGGTGCGCGCGCTCAACGAAACGATGGACCTGGAGGGACTGCCGCGGGTGAAGCTCGAAACGGCGCGTCAGCTCATAAGCTACGGTGCGCGGGTGCTCATTGAGCGGGCCTCGGCCCTGCACGGCGTAACGTTTTCAGCGTCTCGGCTGGATCAACTTACGGCTGAGTTCGTGGCGTTTTACGCCGCCGATATCGCCCGGGAATCCAGGCCTTACGATGGCGTTCTGGACGCTCTGGATACGCTCGCGGGTCTCGGCGCCAAGCTCGCCGTTTGCACCAACAAGCGCACGGCGCTGTCAGTGCAGTTGCTCGATGCGCTGCAGATGAGCGAACGCTTTTCGGCCATCGTGGGCGCTGACGCGATCTCTGATCGCAAACCCCATCCCGATCACTATCGTGCGGCGGTCGCGCGCGCCGGCGGCGTTGTGCGGCGTTCGGTGATGGTGGGCGATAGCGCAGCGGACGTCGCCTCGGCGCGCGGCGCTGGCGCGCCGGTTTGCGTCGTAAGCTTCGGCTATAGCGACGTCGGCGCCGAGAGACTCGGCGCCGACGTGCTGCTCCACAGATTTTCAGAGTTGGCGCCGGCCTGTCGCCGCTTGTTGGCGGCGCGCCCATAGTCCAACAGGTTTCAGCGCTTACGCGACTTCCAACAAGCCGCGCCGGCTAGGGGACGGCCGCTCGTCATCGTCGGAACGCTTGGTCGGGAAACCATTGACCATGTCGCTACGAACATCGGTGCGCGCAGAACGCATCGCCGCAATGAAGCCCGCTTCAATGAGCTTCACATCGACGTTGTAGCCCCGTTCGCGCCAGTATTCTTCAATGCGCATCTTGAGACGCCGTGCGCCATCCACATTGCAGAAATCGTGATCCATTCAGCTCCACCACATGAGTTGCTCGGTTCCGGGTTGGGCTCAGTGGCCCGGGACCGGTCGCGCGGATCTACGCTCCGCGCTTTGCGTCAGCCCCCTGACTCGCTCCCGCAGGACGTATCCTCTGCAAGAAGCGAGGCGCCGATATGGCGAGTTCGCGTCAGGAGAACAATTGCGATCACAAAGTCCTGATGCCGCAGGCCTGGGCCGCTACGTCATGGCGGTGCTGGCACACCTCTGGGCGTCGATCAGCGAGAAATCCGGCGACCTAGGCCATCCGAAACTGAGCAAGGCAATCAAGGCTGCGTCCTCAACAATTGGTCGAGGTAGAACGGCGGCTAAACGCAACTGCCTGTTTCACCGCGAAAACCGTTTCGGCTCCGCCGCGGACCACGGAAGTTTGGCACTATCCATTTTCCGAGCGGGCGGCCTATGGTCGCCGTTCGACCGCGCTTCTGATTTGCGGTGACGTTATCCCCGGGGGGAATGATGAGGAAAATTGGCTTTTTTGCCGCTGCGGCGGTCGCGCTGACGGCTGCGCCCGCGTGGGCCAGCGGCGGCCATGTCGGCGTCAACTACAACGCCACTGAGACTGAAACCTCCGACGTCGACACCTGGCAGGGCGAAGGCGCATGGGGCTTCTCCAACGACGGCTGGGGCGCACAGATCGACGGTTCGATCGGCAGTGCTGAGGTTTCGGGCGGGAGCAGTATCGATGTCAACTCGCTGGCGGGTCACCTCTACTGGTCAGGCGGCGAAGGTTGGCGTCTGGGTGCGGTCGTCGCATCAACAAACGTGGACGGTGGATCGGGTGACGTTGAAGAGATTGTCTACGGAGCTGAAGGAACGTTTGACCTCGGCGCCAACACCGTCGCCAGCCTAAGCGCAACGACCGGCAACGTCGACTTCCTTGGCACCGACATCGACAACTGGAATGTCGATGGCTCGCTCGCCTTCTATGCGAGCCCAAATCTTCGCATCGGCGGCGGCGTTGGCTTCGGCAATCTAAGTGTCGCCTCAGTCGATGCCGACACAATTTCGTACAATATCGGCGCCGAGTGGCAGCCCTTTTCCCACCCGATTAGCTTCACTGTCGGCTACAGCCATTTCGACGTGGACGATGTTTTCCTAGGCGGCATCGATGCGGATACATTGTCGGTCGGCGCGCGCTGGAACTTCGGCGGCTCCCTGCGCGACCGTGACAACGCCACTCCGTTTGACGTGCAGACTGGCCTTTACCAGCGCATTTACGGCCTGCGTTAAAGCATACCATCTGCATTGAGAATTGCGCCCCGGCCGGACAGGCCGGGGCGCGCTTTTTTGGCGCCCTGCTCGTGTGCTGGAGACCAACCCGCTCAACGACAAGAAGGCGGGTCTGAAACGGCCGTGCGCTCCCCAATCGTGAGCATTCTTCGGTCAAACCATCCTCGTCAGCGTGGCGCAAACCGTTTGCCGCGAAGTCGAAAGCGATTACAGACCCGATGGCTTTCATTACCGATTGCGAGCGGACCTTGCGTGCATCGCGACGGCGGTTGAACTCGCCGCATGGCGAGAGGCGATGTAGAGCCGAGCGCCTGGCGCCCAATCGCGGCGCTCCAATCCATCAGCCGCGATCCCCGCTAACCCACTTTGATCTAATGTAGCATCGGCAACAAGCGAGGCGCCGATATGGCGAGTTCGCGTCAGGAGAACAATTGCGATCACAAAGTCCTGATGCCGCAGGCTTGAGGACGCTGGGGCATGAAGGCTCGCAGGTGAAAGCCATCGCCGTGTTCTTGGCCTCGATTGCCGCATCGACATCGGCGCCGCGATTCTCTGGCGAGCGAACAGCCGGCGCTCACTCCATAGGGGCTAGTGGTCCTTGTGATCGTGGAGAAAGCGCGCGATCTCCGATTTGAGGCGTGCGCCGTCTCCTGATCCGTGCGGTGTCGATGCTCGAATGAAGATGGCCCGCTGAAGATCGGTGGGAATGGTATTCCACTCCCCAAGCAGAGCAGCGCCGAGCCGGGTCAGGATGCGCAACTCGGTTTCGTCCAGTGAGTCAGCGGCTTGGGCGGCGCGACCCAGGGCGCCGCCCTCACCTTCCCAACGCGCCAAGGCCCTCTGGCGCTCCTCCGATGAACTTTTCGCGTTGGACATCGCTATCGCTCCTCTTGAGACACGCTGACGAAACTTGCCCCGCCTCAGATCGAGATGTTCGAGATCTCGTTCCGTAATTTGCCTGCGTACAGCCCCGATTTCGACGATGACTATTCCACGGTGGCACGCGCGTTCAAGAACGCGATCCTCTTCGCCAGGCCTGAATGCAACCGCTCCATTCCTGGCGCACTCAAGATACAATTCAGTTTGACGACCATCGCGCGACCTACGTACGCCCGCCGATGTTGCAGACGGACGAAGAGAATTCAACGCGTCCATCGGTTCCATTCAACGCATCTGCCGGTGAGCGAAATAAAACCCGCGCAGCATGGTATTGGCCAAGCAGGCGCACGGGCTCATCCGTCACGCAATAGGACCACCATCGTCACGGGTGACTATAACGACTGCCGATCGCGGCCAGGAATTGCCACCATCGGGGAAGTGCGATGTCGGCGGCTCACCGCTCCAACGCAGCGTTGAATAGTCGACGCCCGCGACATTGTTGGCGCCCGGATGCTGGATGGCGCAGAAGAATGCGCGCTCATCCGGCGCCATTATCGGCCCGCAGATCTCAGAGCCAACAGGCCCGACAAGAAAGCGCTTGAGCGGCCGCGGCCGCTCCGAGGCCACCGGCGTCATCAACACGCAATCGTTGCAATCCTCGAAAACAAAGTCGCTTCCATCGGTCGCGATCCAAACGCGATGCGAGGAGTCGATGAACATGTTGTCGGGGCATGCGAAGCGCGCGCCGCTGGCTGTCTGCTCGCCTTCGTACGTAGTGGAGACGAATGCGGGCGCGCCGCCGCCGCGGGTCCGCCCAGTTGGGCGTTCAGCGTCTGGGTCGCCGCCCATCACGAAGATGTCCCACGTAAAGCTGGTCGCGCCACAATCGCCGCCGGCCTCGTCAAAACGCAGGATGTGCCCCGCGAGGTTGTTCTGCGCCGCGTTCGGGCGATCAGGGTTATCGCGGCGCGGGTTACCCGGATGCGCGAAGCCACGCTCATTGTTGTTCGTGCAAGCGATCAGGACTGGGCCAAGACCTAGCAAGTTTTCATCTTGCAGCGCTTCGATGTCTTCGGGGCGGTCCATCGGTGTGGCGCCCAGCAACCGCGCTGCATCGCGAACCCGAACCAGCGCATCGGCCTCATCACGAAAGCGGATCGGCGACCCTTCCGCTTCAGCCGCTGCATCCGCCGCCGCCGCGTTGATTGCAATCCAGCCACCGCTGCCATCTTCCTCAAGCCGCGCCACGTAAAGCTGGCCGTCGTCGAGCAAATCCATGTTCGCGGCGCGATCTGCCGGATCGAAGCGCCCGCGCGTGACGAACTTATAGATGTGCTCGTCGCGCTGATCGTCACCCATATAGACGGCCACGCGACCATCTCGCGTCAAAGCCGTCGTCGCGCACTCGTTCTTCTTGCGGCCAAGCGCTGTCCGCTTCTTTGGCGTAGAGGTTGGATCATAAGGATCGATTTCGACCACCCAACCATAAAGCGACGGTCCATGCGGGTTTTGGGCGATCCCGAATTGACGCGGCGTCTTGTCGACAAAACCAAAGCCCGGATAGCCGAACGAACTCGCATCTAGTGCAAGCGCTGGCTCCTCTAGCAGCAGCCCTGTCGGCAACGAGCCCACGAACAGACCATCGAAATTCTCCTCTGCGGTCAGATACGTTCCCCAAGGCGTCAATCCACCGGCGCAATTCGCCAGCGTGCCGCAGCGCACCGCATTCGGCGGCGCATTGCTTCCGGGACCCGCAGGTTCGGAGCTGTTCACAATTACCGACGCTGCCACGATCCACGGATGGTTGGCGGCGGGTCCGCTGAACACCACCGGCGTGAAGGGCGTGATCCGCCGGTTGCGCCCCGTTGTGGAGGTGCTCTTCACCACGCGCCACGCTGCATCATCGCGCGCAAGATCAACAACGCTGACGCCAATTGCGGCGAATGTCGCCTCAATCTGCTCGGCCGTAAGGTCGCGCAATGAGCGAAGCGATGGATATGCGAGGTCCGGCGTGATGTATTCGTTGTTTGCGCATAGGATCATGCGATCTTGGGTCTTTGGCGGCGGATACGCATAGTCCGCGGCGAACAGCGCGAGCATGTCGTTGTTTTGCCCAAACCGCCGCTCTTGATCAGCGCGCGTCAGCGCATCCAGGTTTGGCGCAGCTTCCATGCCCTCGAACAGCGCATCGCCCCACGCAATCAATTTGCGCCACGAATAGCCGGGCGGGAGCGAAACCGTGTCGGCATTGGTTGCGGCGATAGAGACAAAGCCCTCGCCCGCTCCGATCGCGCCAGACGCCGCGCCTTGCGGAGAAGCACACCCAGCGAGATCGAGAAGGGAAAACCCAGCCAAGCCGCCTAGCACCGCGCGCCGCGATGCGATCAAATCGTTGATATGTCGAGCCACGTTTAAGCCTGCCTATTCGAATGGAGGCACGCCTACGTCGCACGTGCGACACTGCCATGAAGGTCGCCGCGTCCCGCACGAGACGCAGTGTCGCGCGTTCTGATGCGGAACCACAGGCAACACGGCCGTGAAAACCCCGAGTTCGCCTGCAAAGAGCAATGCGGCCGCAGAGCGTTCGGACGTGCTAAGTCGTCACCTCATTGGAGCCGATCATGGACGAAAAGACTTTGAAGCGGGATTTACGCGACGCATGGGCGGAACTCCGGCGTCTCCGGCGGGCGCGAGCCAAAATGACCAGCGCCGATGAGTTGGCGGAGTCTGCCAACCTCGTCACGGCGTTTGGCGCCCAGCTGACAGCATTCTCAGCCCGCACCCGCGCGCTGGAGGGCGCAGCATCGCCGGCGCCAGCGAACGAAGTCGCGCCCGCGTCCAAAGCCAAGAAAAAGCAACGCCCAAAACCTGGGAAAAGCCGTGCGACAACAAAGAAGAAGGCGAAGAAGAAGGCCTGACCGGACGAGGCCATTCGCCCCGCCCCCGCGCCAGTCAAACGGCCGCTACGATCGCCGGCGCTCGTCGGCCAGCGCGCTCAATGCCGATTTCAGATGAGGACACTCAAGCACCCGTGCGGCGACAAGATCGCCAGCCTCAACCGCGGCCCGCCCTTGCGGACAACGCACGGCGCTTTCGTCAGCTGGAACGCTGGTAACACCTCGCTCGCCGCCACGGATATGCGTTCCGGCAAGGCCGCACTCCCCGCATGTCACTCTCATCATGACCATTGCGCATGCTGTGTTGAGTCCGCGGCCCGCGAAAGCTAGCGGACGCACTTGTCACAAATTCTTCAACAACAAGCGGCGCATGAACGTGTACACGGCCACCGCAATCGAAACCTTAATGGATGCCCTTGCGCGATGTCGGAAAAGAAGCGCGTCAAACATGCGCTGAAATCGGTTTGGGATCGCGTCAAAGCGACTCGTGACGACCGCGCGAAGCGCTATGGCGCCCATGACGTTCTTCAGTCTGCTGATGAACTTGCCGCTCTTGCGAACGAACTCCGATCCTTGGGAACGGAACTGGGCGCACTTCAGCCAATGCCAAGTGGCGAACCCCTTGTTACCGGCGCCAGGGCAAAGACTGAAGACTGACGCTGTCTCGATTTGCGGCGCCTGATTTGTGCATTCACGCCGCTTTTTGTGGAAACAGCTCGGCAGCGCCAATGTTGTCCGCCGGATCTGCCTTCGCGCCCAGTGCTCGCATCAATGCATTATGGACCAGCAGGTTGACCGCGTTTCTGTCGACCGCGTGAGACGCAAAGGAGTCGCGGAACTCCTCCGCCAGCGCGACGATTTGATCAGCATGGGATGACATATCTCGGCCTCCACGCTCGCTTCTACGCGATTCCCGTGACCGTCGAGTGACGTCGCCACATCCCCGTCCCTTTGTCGCGGCCTCTATCGCCGTCTCCAAACAAAAACCCCGCCGCAAGGCGGCGGGGTGAAGTTTGGGGGAAGAAGATGTGTCAGGGGCGCAGTGTGCGCCTCGTGCGACGATTTTAGAATTGCGTGCGGAGCGTCAGCCACATCGTGCGCGGTGCGCCGATGTTGAAGTTAGGCGTGCCACTGTTGGCGGTGCTCATTGAACCGATGTAAAGCTCATCGAAGACGTTCACGACGTTAAACTGAACAGACGTGTTCTCGAAGAAATCCCAACGCACATCGAAATCAACGACCGTGAAGTCACTGTCGCTTCAACGCAAGCCGCTAGGCGTCTCGGATCGCGGGCTCAACCCAGGGCCAGTTGGCGACGGATAGACCCGTCACAACGCGAGCGCTGACTCGTCATGTTCGGGCGCAGCTGGATTTATGAACGCAGGACGCGCGAACGAGATCTCTCCCTCGCACCAAGTCTCGAACCACCGCCGGTTTTCCGCGCGCATCACAAGCGCCTCTTCCGCCAAGAGGCGATTAGGAAGAATATGAGCTTCCGACAGACGCAGTAGCGCTTCCTCAAGCCGATCGGCTAGGCGGCCGGCATGCGCGATAGGTGTGGCGCCTGGGCGGCGGAGTTCGCCGATGCGTCGCAGCAAGGTTCGCACCTCCACGCGAAGTTCGCGATTTCTGCGTGCCGCGCCCCAGTTTAGCGAAAGCAGGACGGCGACCTTTTTGGCCAAGGCGTCGGCGCCGCGGTTGTCGCGTATCCGTACGCCGAGGGCTGTCAACGCCGGACCAAAAGTACATCACTTGGGCGGCGTAAAAGTACATCACTGACGGTGGATGCAGGTGTTAACGCAGAGGGCCCCCGATCGGGGGCCCTCTGCGTTTCGGCGGCGATATTGAGCAAGCTCAGGGGTCGAGGATTTCGCCGGTTTCAGGATCGAAGGCGGGCTCCGGCGGCGGCTCGGTCTGCGCGGCCGCGCGGCGACGGGCTTTTGAATGTTTCAGGCGGAAGCTGTCGCCGTTGAATTCGAGGATGTGGACGTGATGGGTGAGCCGGTCGAGCAGCGCGCCTGTCAGTCGCTCCGAT
>Ga0163152_10001263_pt1 | contig 40538 bp, 62 predicted proteins | sample OliLakLV19MP8IB2_FD_148635 | JGI IMG/M metagenome (GOLD analysis project Ga0163152, IMG submission 148635) | Freshwater microbial mat bacterial communities from Lake Vanda, McMurdo Dry Valleys, Antarctica - Oligotrophic Lake LV.19.MP8.IB-2 | ecosystem: Environmental > Aquatic > Freshwater >...
CAAGCAGTGGTTAGATTTAGGGATGCACCCACATTCTGATCATTTTCATAAAGAAATCGAACCAGAAATGATATACCCCCTTGGGGTATCAGAGTGTCAGGACTGTGGACTCAATCAGCTGACCTGGATAGTAGCGAAAGAAGAATTGTATCTGAAGGACTACCTCTATGAATCCTCTATCACAAAAACAGCCCAAGACCATTGGACTGAGTTTGCCGAGACGGTCTCAAAGAAAGTTGGTCTAAAAAAAGATTCTTTCATTGTCGACATCGGGTCGAATGATGGGACGCTCCTTACCAAGTTTGTAGGGCATCAGGTTATGGGGTTTGACCCAACACCAGAAGCCACACAGATAGCCATGGACAGAGGGGTATCGACTATCCAGGAATTCTTTACAGCGGAAAATGCCAGCAACCACTTCAAAGAGATGACGGTGGATTTGGTCTTAGGCACAAACGTCTTCGCGCATGTCCACGACCTCGATGATTTTATGGTCGGAGTAAAAACAATGCTGAAAGTAGATGGGGTGTTCGTTTTTGAATCTCCTTACTTTGGAAAGTTTCTCGAAGGGGTAGAGATGGACACCGTGTACCATCAACATTTGTCTTATCTCAGCCTCAAACCCATTGTCCCCTTCTTAGAGAAGCACGGTATGGAAGTATTCGATGTCGAAGAACGACCTCTTCATGGAGGAGTCTTCCGTGTCTACATCGCACGAAAAGGACAAAGAGAAGTAACCACCGCTGTGAAGGATATGCTCGCCTCTGAGACGTGGACATTTGAGAAACTGGAATCAGTGGCCCAGTGTTTCAAGGATGAAATGAATTCTCTCTTAGCCTTTTGCTTGGAGCTGAATCGCACAGGAAAGACCATTGCTGTTGTCTCGACTCCAGCGAAAGGAAACACCCTTCTCAACTACTCAGGAATAGGAAGATTCATTTCTTTCGCTACTGACAAAAGCAAATTAAAGCAGGGAAGATTTACACCAGGGACATTCATCGAAGTGCTATCAGATGAAGCGCTGATTGAAAGACAGCCGGACGTGTGTCTCATCCTGGCTTGGAATTTCGCAAATGAGATAACTGCTAACGTTAGGAAAGCAGGCTACAAGGGAAAGTTTATCCGTCCGTTACCAACTCTCGAAGTGATATGAAAACATTTACTGACGACAGAGGAACAATCGAAGACCTCAAAGTGGGCAAGGACTGGTCGGTTACCTACATCTCTTTTAAGAAAGGAGCGGTGAGAGGAAACCACTATCATAACGAAACACTCCAGACTGACTTTATCCTTTCTGGTATGGTTTTGTTGAAAACTCCTCATGCAAAATATGTCCTAGAGGCAGGAGACTCAAAAGATATCCAGGCTGGTCTTGGCCACGCATACCAAGCCCTGGAAGATTCAGAAATGGTTTCCATCTGCAATGGTGTGAGAATCGGAGAAGACTATGAAAAAGATACTTTCAAATTGGCTGAGCCTCTCCTATGATACCGATGTCCAGACCATCGATTACTGAACTTGAGAAGGAATATGTCTATGAGGCGCTATCGAAGTCAGATATTGGGGTAGGGGAATTCATTGGGCGATTCGAGGATGCCTGGGCTGACAGGAACGACCGGACCTTTGGTGTTTCCTGTAATTCTGGAACGAACGCTCTCTATCTCGCGCTGAAAGCACTTGGCATCGGACCAGGCGACGAGGTGCTTGTCCCTGAATACACAATGATTGCAACCGCTTGGGCTGTGACATATACAGGCGCAACCCCTGTATTTGTCGACTGTGAAGATGACCTCCTTGTCCATGATTGGCCAATAACTGAGGACACGAAAGCTGTTATCACCGTCCCAGTGTATGGTCGTTCTGCGCCGATTCCAGAAGGGATATTTGTTATCGAAGACATGGCTGAGGCTCATGGTATTCCACCGCAGGGTGATATTTCATGCTACTCGTTCTATGGGAACAAGATTATTACGACTGGCGAGGGTGGTATGTGCCTGACCGACAACGCAGAATGGGCTCGTGAAATGCGCCTTTATTCGAATATGTACTTCGACACGGAAAGAACCTATCTCCATCCAAAGGTTGGGCATAACTTTAGAATGACGAATCTTCAGGCTGCAGTTGGACTTGCACAGGTAGAGCGATTTGATGCTATTGTAAAGAAGCGAGATAGGGTTGCTCATTGGTATGATAAATACACCCCACCGGAAATGAGAATGCCGCAACGAGATGTCCTTTGGTTCTATGACATTCAGACTGACAGGCAGGAAGATATGAAGCGCTACCTTGCGTTGGAGGGAATCGAATCCCGCTATGGGTTTAAGCCCATGAGTATGCAACCAATGTATCTGAGTGGATACGAGCAACTCAATGCCTATCGTTGGTCGAAAAGGATACTCTATCTACCAACATTTACCGACATGACTGAAGCCGAAGTTAAAACCGTATGTAGCAAGCTATGAGTGAAGAAATCTTCCGTCGGATTGACCCGGAAAAGACTGAACCGGCTTCTGCCGTAGAAACGCCGGAGGTAAAGGAAAGCTTCGATTCTCAGGTAGAGACGCCCATTGAAAAAAAAATGGCGGGAAACCTAGAATTATGGGAGACTGAGAGTAAGAAGAAATACGTAAGTGAATATTTTGATACCCATAACATTTCTTCCGACTTCTCAGTGAAGATGTCGCTCGGAGCTATTGACAAGTTTGTTCGAGCAGAGCTTGAGAGCCGTGGCTATGACAAGACGACAGAGAACTATCGAGCTATAATGAAAGAGGTTGAAGAAGAAATCGGTTCGTCCCGATTGGAGCTCTTCAAAAGATTTGGAAAAATAACAGGATACCTTAGGGTATTACAGAGACTAAGAGACGCTAAACAAAAGTTGGGGGCTTACAAGCCTGATGAATCCGCTTAAACGATGGTGGGGGAGAGCTGTGGGGGGGCCACTAAAACTTGAGAATCCTACTTTCGGACAGCAGCGTCGACCAGCGAGATTTTCGTCTCAACAAGCGCCATTTGTTCAAGAGTCTAGAGCCCAAGCAACAATGCCAACAAGGCCATCTTTTGTCCCAGACAAGAATGTCTTGGCTACGCTTAGGAGAAGTCGTCCAATCATTGATTCGGTGAGGAAAACCTTCGGGGGAGAAGGTAATTTAGCACTGTCAATTCTCCTCGCCGAGAATACTGGACTTAATCCCCGGCAGAAACAAATCGGCGGTGGGCCAGCCCAAGGCTTATGGCAATTCGAACCACCAACCTGGAAGGATATGCGTGGTGGTGATGTTAATGATCCCTCAGAATCGACAAGGACCGCGAAGAAGCTGCGTGACAAGCGTGGCTGGGGACAGTGGTCAGCCTATAATAACGGGGCCTATAAAAAGTATGAGCCCTACGCTGAGCTCACTGACTATTGAATATGCTTGAAAAGATTAACAACAAGGTTGGCGCCTACTTAAAGCCTTCCGATAAAGGTGTTCGGACAAGGGATTTAGTCCGAGAGTTTATGCACCAGGGGGGTTTCAAACCAGGTGTTGATGAAGTGAAAAAGGCAATTCCTCGCGATATGGCCCGCTTTGGTATTTCGGCGTTAGAGGCGCCAAAGGCCATTATGAAAAAGGAAGCGTCCGGAAAGTTTTATAACACGCCAGTTGGGAGGATTAACTCATTCCAGTCTGAAGCTCAAAATCGGGTCAATCGCGGTGACCCACTGTGGAAGGCGATGGGGAATCCTATGCTGGATACTGTTCTCGCGGGGTCAGATGTTGGTGTCCTCGCTTCCGGCGCGGCTAAAATGATGCGGCCTGGGATTGCCGCGATGCGCGGAGTAAACCTCCAAGGGGGGATGGACCTAGAAAAATTTAAACGAGCTAAGCTAGAAAAGCTTATCCCAATGGTCGAACAAAGGAGACCATTTTACCTTAGTTCGCGGGGAAATCAGCAGCAGCAAAGCGCTCTTCGCGATGCTGATTATGAACCAGCCGCCGGTTATGGCTCGGAAGGAAGCCGATGGAATCATAACCCACCAGCGAGTATGAGTAAGCCACCAAGAGGGTTAGGTTTCGATATGGAGGGTGATGGCGGATTCGGCACGGCAGACAGACTGCCAAGGGATGTGACAGACGAAGTAACTCGTTTTTCAGCTCTTTTAAAAGATATTCGCCAGGGCGCGAAAAGAATCATTCTCCCAGACATCGACCCGGTGAGACCTCGGCCATATAACCCAAGCATTGGCGACACGGAGGAGACACTTATTAGAGCTGGCTATCGGTCAGAGAGAAGTAAGGGCTCCCGCCTCGCTGGGATATGGAAACTCAAGTATAAGGGTGATTTAAAGGAATTCATGAAAAACCCACACCCCAAATTGAGGCAAGCTGACGGCGCCGAGGAGATTAGCGGTCATTCACGTGAAAGAATAGATGATGAAGATGCTTATCTACAGCAGTCATGGGTAGACGACTTTTATGGCGGAGACTATGCCAGACGGAATGGCGTGATGCGGCCAACCGGAGATTTTGTTGACCAGTTCAAGGGACTCACTCCAGAGTCTTATGGCCAAGACCTCGCGGATGATTTTTCTCGGACGTTTCATCCTAATCAGAAATCTTTCAGAAGGGCCCCCGGAAAAGAGCTCTTTAAAAGAAATAACAGAACGAATAAGCAGAAATAATTATGCCTTACGCAAAAGCGACATTTAATGACCTCCTTCTCTCCATGTCCTATCGCTATGGTGAGTCGACTGTCCCCGCGAGCGGTATTGATAACCGAAAGTATTGGATTAACCGAGGGATAGAGTTCTGTGCTGAACAGCTCGAGCTTGTTACAGCTGTTTCGGTAACGGTCGCCGCGAACGTCTGTGCTCTCAATGAGACAACTGCCTCCCCAGCATATGACTTCAAGTCTATCGATGAGCTCCGCAACTCTGACGACCGGTCATTTACTATTGTTACTAAGGATGTCTACCCGGTAAAAGTCGGCCAATATTGCTGCATTACTGGTTCCCACAGCACCGGCTTTGTCCTGAATGTGAAAGAGGATGGTGTCTTCACCCTGTGGTATCGGTTCTATACGAGCCCACTCGTGGCAACGACAGATGTCTGCATTATCTCTGACCCAGAAGCAGTGGCAGCCTACGCCTACGCTCAGATTCGGATGAGTGAAACGGACCCTCTCGAAGATGCTGAAAAGAATATGCAAGAATGCCGAGACCGAATTGCTGCGATGGCCAAGAATATCGGCCGGTCAGAGGGAGACCTAACCTTTAAAACTCTCTACTGATGCCCTCAAAGAATCGGGTAAAATTTGAGAAGATATACGAGCTCGCTAAGGGAATCGACACGTATGCGCGTGATACGATGCTCAAAAAGGATGAGACGGCACTCGCGACAAATGTCATCGCCACAGGGAAAAATTCTATTGCAAAACGCAAAGGGACAGTTCTTCTTTGTACCGTAGCGACTGCTGGTACGGTCAATGGGCTTGGAACATGGACGAACGGTACCAACCGACAACTCCTCTCCGTTGTGAATGGGACGCTCTACCAAACTCAAACAGGGACAGCCGTGGCTGTTTCTGCTGCACCTGCTTCAGCAGGAGTCTTTACTGCCGGTGAGTCAGTCGACTTCTGCCAAGGAGGAGCCAATGTTTATATCTCAAACGGAACTGATGCAATGCGTGTATACGATGGGACAACCGTAAGGGTTCAGACAAACGGTGTCATCGCAAAGTACACGATCTTTTACAAGAACTGTTTATACGCGATAAAAAATCCAACGTATCCATCCCGTCTCTATCGTTCTGGGACTGATTTATTTATTGGTGACTTCACGAACTCAACTGCCAACCTAGCGGCAACGTCAATCAATATTTCGAATAATGACGGGCAAGAAATAACAACCGTCGCAAAGCATCAAGACTACCTGTATGTCGGTAAAAATCGCTCACTCTATCGTGTTTCTGTCCTCGCAGATGCAGCGTTGTCGATGTCTTATGCCCTGGTTGACCCGTCACGAGGTTCAGACTCTCATAAGGCGACAGACGCTGTTGAAAACGACATCTACTTCTATAGTGAGTATGGTGTAAACTCTCTCGGTTATGAGCCAAACTTTCTTGATCAAATTCGGACAAAGATTCTCTCTCTCCGGATTGATAATGAACTCCAGACGATTGAAAAGGATGTCCTTGATGATACGTGCGGGATGTATTTTGATAACGTCTATCACTTCTCCTATAAGACCGGAGGAGCGACTGCGAATGACACGATGATGGTTTATGACCGGCAGCGCTCTGGCTGGTGGAAATTTAATCTTGGGGCAAGTTGCTTCTGTGAGTACAAAAATTCAGACGGAGTATCTTTCCTTTATTTTGGCTCACCAACCGACGGGAAAATCTACTACTTCAGCAAGGGGGTGAAATCCGACAACACTGCCGTCATGGCCACTTCTTGGGAGAGCCCGAAGTACACCTTCGATGAATACACTCAGTCAAAATTCTTTCTTGAAGCAGTCTTCTACATGGGGATGATCAATGGAGTCATAAATATCAGCATTTATGTTGATGGGACGCTCGTCAACACAAAGACAGTGACCCTCGGTTCTGGCGGTGGTCATGCTGGAATTGGCATCGGTGGGATTGGTATAGAAACTATCGGTGTCGGGGGTGGAAGTGCTACAGTTGTAGACGTCGGTGGCTCCGGAGTCATCAAAGTAGCGGTCAATAAAATGGGACGGAGTATCCAGGTAAAAATAAGTGAGTCAAGCAGTGATGAAGGATGGGAGCTCAACGGATTAGAAATCGCCTATGTAACCATCAACAAGCTCTATCAACCTAACGCAGAATAATTATGCCAACATCCAGAAAACATCAGAACGCCTTTTCTACAAAAGTCACGAGCGACCAGATTGCAGGCGTCACTACCACGCCTTTAAACGCTCTCCCTTCGGTAGCGGCACCTTTCACTATTGCTCTCGACGCGACCAACCTCAATGGGAAGTACGAAGTCGTAGAAGTCTCAAGTAAAACAGCCACAAACATCAACCACCCTGCCACTACCTATGCTCACACCACAGCGGAAGAAGTCCGTATGGTTGTCGGAGCTACGGAGATGGATGAAATAGCAGGAGCAGTAAATGGAACCGTTCCACTTTCTGTCCAGGCTCCTCAGGGCTTCCTCATCAACGGGAAAATATCTGTCTTGGACGCGGCTGGAATCACGGTCGCTATCAAAACTCTCGCAGGTACTAACCCATCCGCTACTGACCCAGTCTATGTACGAATCGGAGATACTATCCGGACTATCTCGGCAGCTCTTTCGGTGGCTAAAGCAGACGGTACAAACTGGTTCAATTCTGGTGGTACTGAACTCGCTACCAAAGAAATCGATTACTTTGTCTACCTCGGCTACAACGCTACGGACGGAGTGGTCCTTGGCTTTGCCCGTATTCCTTTCGCCAATCAGTATTCTGACTTCTCTGCCACGACTACCAACGAAAAGTATTGTGCTATCTCGACCATCACAACGGCAGCTTCCACTGACTACTACGAAGTCATCGGACGGTTTGCTGCTACTCTCTCTGCCACGGCTGCCTTCACTTGGACTGTACCAACTTTCACGGCTATCAACCTCATTCAAAGACCGATTTATGAGACGAGACAAATGACTTTTACTATCACTCCATCAGGAAACATGACCGTTGCCTCTCTAGTAACTACCTTGGCTCAATACAAGATATTTGGGAATCGATGTAAAGCTGACGTTAACTTTACGGTGACCACATCAGCAGGCCCTGGAAACGAAATACGATTTGTGGTTCCATTTTCACCGTCTAGTACCACACAAACAGTTGGGCTTGGTCAAGCAGGTGACGCTACGGGGGTTGGGTGTTTTGGGTATTTCTCATCTACAACCATTCTTGCCTGCCGAAGATTCGATGCCTCAGTTTGGGGAACAGGGGCTGGCCGTGGGCCTAGTGGTAATTTAGAGTATTCAATCTAAACATAGTTAAAGAAATGGAAGACTTTCGAATCATCTAATCTTAATCGGGCTTAGCCCACAAATATATGGCAGGAAGTAAAAAGCGTGGGGGCTTAAGCGCACGTGAGTTAAGGGCTAGTCAGGCTGGTGGGTCACTAAATTACAACACTGGTGCTATCAATAAGCCGAAGCCGAGATTGTCTCTCGCTTCGCCGACACCTGGTGTTAGACCCGCTCAGCCACCGATGTCATCTTCAAACGACCCAATCGGACAAAACCGAGATGGGAGTTATATCTATGCGAATGGTGTCAATAGGCCACAAGTGTCCTCTTCTGCAGGCAGCATCCCGGCGTCATCTATATCAAACCCGAATGTTCAGAACTATCAGCCACAATTCAGTAGTCCTGAGAAAGCGAGTGATCGCAGTAGTTCCAAGCGCGGTACCAGGTCGTCTAGTCAGGGAACATCTCCAATAAAAAGTATTTTTCAAAAAGCCACTAGTTCTTTGAGTGATGCCGCTAAAGACTATACAGATGCTGTTGGGACTGCTGCCCAGACACGTAGCTCTCTCGTTGTCCCATCTATTAACGGCCTTAATGAAGCTGGAGCTGCTGTTGCTGGTTCGTTTGCAGCTCCCCGAGCGGCAAATGCCTCGAGCTTAATACCGATGTCTTCAGCCATCGACCCGTCAGCTGCAAACTATCAGCCAACACCGGACAGCATAGGAATGCCAAATGAGACGCCCGATGATGAGTATCAGGACGTTTGGGCTACCTCAGCTGACAGCGAAGACAGTATTGGTAATGACGCTGGGGAGGCCGGATTCTTCCGTAGCGGTGGGAACACGACCGTTAATGCTGACGGAAGCAAGCGCTCGTCTAAAAACAATGATGACAATGGCAATAATCCCTACGACCAATATGCAACCTTGCTCAAAGCAGCAAAGAAGCAGCAGGAAGAGGCTTTCGCCGATATGCTTGAGCAAATTGACCCGACCTACGATGGTTATCAGCAAGACTTTGAACAGTCATTATCCGAGGCTCAAAATCAAGAACGGTCCCAGCTCCTCGGCCGTCAAATGGCCTACGGTACAGCAGACAGCGAGCAGCGAGACCAGGCTGAAGCGAGACTCACTAATGAATTCGCTGGTAAGCGCTCTACGTTTATGCAACGGCTAGCTGAACGAGAAAACGGTTCGCGGGCTCAGCTCGGTCTCCAGCGAGCCAACTCACTTTCAGCAATGGACATGAAGCAGGCTGAGACGGCGCTCGACTCTTATAAGTATCAGAAGAGTCTTGAACAGCAGGAGTTCGAGAATGAACTCAATACGTACAAGGCGAGGAGCAGTTCGAGCAATAGCGGTAATGCGAGACAAAACAAAATATCTGCTTGGATGGATAGAGCGAAGCAAGACGCAGCAAACTCCAGGGACACATCCTTCAAGAGAGAGGGGATAGCTCGTCGCGCCGCTCAAATGTTCGGTGGGTCTCCAGCAGATTACACGATGTATCTCCAAGATGGTTGGGAAGCTGATTATTCCCTCTCTCCTCGTTTTGTCCCAGATGGAATGGGCGGTGGAGTATGGGAAAGCGCAACGTATACCCCTGAGTAATGAATCATGGCAACGCCAAGAATAATAAGGGGCGGCGCTCTCTACAGAAGTGAAAATCGAAGGTCAGCTAGCCACAAGATAGCTACTCTAAGAGTACAGAAAGCGCAGGAAGAAGCTGATAAGCTCAATAGCTTTAGAAGCCTCGCCAAGAAAACGGCAGTGGGGGTGCCAAAGGCCATCGGCGATATCGTTGGGCAAGTAAGACGTGCTCCGCTTCGAACTGCCGGACATGTGGCTACGGGACTTTACAACGACGGACTCCGGCCATTGGTGAACATGGGGCTGCGACCATTTGACTTCGCAGCTAACGTCGGGCAGAAAAATAATCTTCAGCTTCCGAAGGTCAACTTCGAAGCGAAGAATCAGGCCGAAGAGGGTATCCAAAAGGGATTCGGCGTTGGCGGCGAAGCAGGGGCGTTTGTTGCCGGTAATGGCGTCATGAGATTAGCCCTTGATGCTCCTAAGGTCGCTTCGGCCCTTTCTAAAGTGCTCCCAAAGTTTGTCATGACTAAAGGGGACAATCCTCTCCTCCGACCGATTGCCACGGAGCTTGTCAGCGACCAGGTAATGACCCAGGGCCTCCTTGATAAGGGGACGAGCTGGGAAGACCGTGCAATGAACGCTGCCTTGGCACCAGTTACGACCGGCCTTCTTCATGGTGCTGGTCGAGGGGCGAGTATCGTAAAAGCCCGAGTAAAAGATCAGCTCGGAGATAGTCTACCAAAAGACATCAGTCTCGGAGAGATGTCAGGCTATGACCTTTCGAAATTTTCGAGAGACGACATTATCAAACATATAAGAGCTCTCCGAGAATCAAGGCGAGGGGTTCATCAGGACCCTGAGACTGGAAGAGTGCAGGTTGAAGACGCCGTTAAAAACTCTCTTCGGTTAGCTGATGATGAAAAAAAATACCGTTCTCCCAACAGGAAGAAGATGGGCCCGATTGAAAGGAGTTGGTCCTCAACACAATCAGAACTTGACGAGGTTGGCCCTCATGGCACCACTCTGGGGAAGCTTCTCCATGAGACTAAATTTACCTCAGCCCAGAATAAGGCCGCCTTTAAGGGAGAACTCGATGAGCTGCTCAAATTGAAAGCGGTAAAGAAATGGACGCAGGCCGATATGGACCGCATCGTTGATGCCTTACAGAACCCTCGCCGTAGTACAGAACTCCTCCATACGCCAGAGGAACATCAAATGTTTCGGCTCATGGATTCAATCCGGCGTGACTGGGACCGATTTGCTCGAGAAAATCAGATAAAAGTCACTGGTCCAGATGGGAAGCCGTCTGTTTGGGACAAGCAAGACCCTTCAGCCTATTATCCTCATTATGTGAGCGACAAGGGGCTGACGAAAGCAGAGTTTAGAGAGCAAGAGATTGAGCGGCTTATCAGTAGCGGAGAAGCGCGGACTCGCTATGATGCCGACATATTATTTAAAGCTGGTCAGTCTCAGAAGCTCGCTCACCGGTCGGGGCATCTCGAGAAATCTCGATCAGTGAACGCGACTAACTATGACCGTGATATTCGAGCGGTTGTTGCTCGCTATCTCGATGAGACATCTAATCGTAAGGCTGAAATTGAGCTTTTCGGTCAAGACATGAGTAAGCTCCGGCCATTGTTACAGCGATTAGCCGAAGATGGCTTCTCCGGCGATAGGTTGCAAAAAGTGGTTGATGAGATGTTCGGCACTCCCCAAGAGAATAGCCGTCTTATTGAACTCGCGTTAAAGTTTAACCAGTTCACTAAACTCTCCCTTTCGCCAATTACCAACCTGACCCAGAACGTCAACACGATGACGGTTGGTGGGGTTAGGAATACCCTCGAATCTATGTGGTCGTTTATTGCTAACCCAAGCTCGCGTAAATCTATGCGAGCCATGGCTGAAATCGCTGATGCCAGCGACGAAGTGCTCATGACGACCGAATCGAACGTCTCTCCTGGAAAACTTCTAAAAGCAGCCCTCTATTTTTTTCAAAAAGCGGAAAAGTTCAACCGGACCATTGCTGGTGACGTCGGCAAAAAGAAAGCCCGGCAAAGTCTCGCGATACTCCTTGAAGACCCAACCAATAAAAAGGCTATCCGCTCGCTTGAATATCTCGGACTTGATATTAAAAAGTTGCTTTCTGACGGGAAGATTGACCCAGAGGATATCTCTCGTGCTGCCTACAACATGGTCACCCATACCCAGTTTCGAATTGACCCCCTGGCTGTCCCTCTCTGGGCTCGCTCTCCAATAGGGAAGCTCTTCACCCAATTCAAATCTTTCGGGTACATGCAAACAAAGTTTTTCCGAGATGGAATATTGTCAGAGGCGAAGGAAGGTAACCTTGTCCCACTCGCAACATATCTTGCAGCAGCACCAGCCGCGTTCTACTTCGCGAAGGGATTCCGTAATATGGTTACCCTCCGTGACCCACAACTTCGGGAGTCTCTCGGCCTTTCCGTACAGGAGGAAGATGAAGACGCCGCTAATATTGAGCGGTTCGATAACATCCTCAGCATGACCGGAGCACTACCAGCACAGGTGACACAGAGTATGCTCTGGGTAGCCAGAAATATTGAGGGTGCCGGACTCATTGATAGCACAGCGATGGTTGCCGGAAACATCCTTGGACCAACAGTTTCAGAAGGTGGGAACCTTGTCCGTGGCATCGTCGGGGCTGATAAAGTAGCACGAGAGAACGAGAAAGAAGCAGACCCTCGAAATGTTGTTGACCCGTATTTTCAACTCAAGCGACAAGCTACCAATTGGGTACCCTACATCGGGCCAGGACTAAGGAACACCTATTTTCGAGATTGGCCTAAGCGAGAACGCGAAGTCTTCCGAGACGAGCTTCAGAAGAATATCCTTGAAGCGTTGAAAATTGGCGACAGAGCCGCTATCATGGAGATGCGAAATGCCATGAAGAATATGCACGAGTTTGATGTCTTCAAGGACGAGCTTTCTAAGGCAAGGACAGAGCTGCTCCCGACAGATGAACGTGAGCGCTACGAAAGCATCAGAGAAAATAAAAAAGATATGCGTCTAATCCCATTTGACTAATATGGACGAATCACAAGAAGAACTACCACCCAACACATTCGTGCACCCAGAGAGCGCTATTCTGAAGACGCTGGTGACTGCTTGCCAGCCGAGTGGGCATGTCTGGAGGAAGCTCAATGCTATTGAGATTGCCTGTACCATTTGCCCAACGATAAATATCGTTTCTAACGCTGACGATTATATCAAGTAATATGGCCGCAACTCCTATCAGTAAAACAAAATACACCAGTCAATATATCGACAACATGTCGTTCGACGATGCCCTAAAGACGAAGGTGACGCAGGTTGTCGATCACGCTGGGAATTTCGTCAGCCCTGCTACCGAAGAGACGCTCGCCGCTAACTATGCCACGAAAGTAACCGTTTCTGGATTAGTCACCTATGTCGGAAAAGCTGCAGCAGGCTCAGCGCAAGCAAGTGCTGTCTGGCAAGCGAAAAAGATAGATGAGACGACAGGAGTGGTTATTACTTTCGCTGACGGAAATGCTTCTTTTGATAACGTGGGAACTGATTTAACTAGCCTTTCATACAGCTGATATGGGATATGTATTTGATGGGTTTAAGGGTGACCTCTTCCACGAACACCCGATAAAACAGGTGACTTCCGACCCTGCTTCTGCAAAGGAAGGTTCGCTCATCATCAATACCTCAACGAATATAATGAAGATTTATTACGGCGGGACATGGCAAGACCTTCATACCCTCATCGGATTTCCCGTTACGTTTCTTCTCCTCGAAGATGGATTTAATTTCTTACAAGAAGATGGATCTTCTAAGCTCCAACTAGAATCATAACCTATGCCAGACAAAAAAATAACAGGCTTAACCGCAGACACATCACCAACGAGTGATGATTTAATCCCGACCATAAATGACCCGGCTGGCACTCCCGCTAACAGGAAGGTTACTCTTGCAAATGCCATTACCAAAGCGCATGGACTCTCTGATGGATTGGTAAAAGTAGCAACTGGAACGATGTCAGTAGTAGCAGCGACGACTGCTAGTATTGCCGCTTCAACTGATAAAAACTATGTCACTGATGCACAGGTAACAGTCATAGGGAATGCTTCTGGTACCAACTCTGGAGACCAAACAATCACTCTCACAGGAGATGTCACTGGCGCTGGCACTGGTTCATTTGCTGCTACGATTGCCAATAATGCCGTCACCTTAGCAAAAATGGCCACGATGGCGACTGACTCAATTTTAGGAAGACTTACTGCTGCCACTGGAAATGTAGAAGTTCTTTCTGCTGCTAACGTCCGTACTATTATCAATGTTGCTGATGGAGCAAATAACTATGTCCATCCAAACCACTCGGGCGATGTTACTTCCGTAGCCGATGGAGCACAAACGATTGCAGCCAATGCCGTCACGAACGCCAAAGCTGCTCAGATGGCGACTAAGACCTACAAAGGACGCACTTCAGCACTTACAGGCAACGCGGAAGATGTGGCGGTTGCTACTCTTAAAACTGATTTAATTCTCGTCAAAGGTGATGTCGGGCTTGGGGATGTGGACAACACCACTGACGCTAGCAAACCGGTCTCGACTGCCCAACAGACAGCACTCGACTTAAAAGCAGACTTAGCTTCGCCTACCTTTACAGGCACGGTGGTCTTGCCTAACTCTCAGGCTCTTGTAACTCCAGTCTTAGGTACTCCTACATCTGCAACTCTTACAAACGCAACAGGGCTTCCTATCGCTGGGCTTGTTGCTTCGACAGCAACAGCTATCGGAGTGGGTTCAGTTGAACTCGGCCACGCTTCTGATACAACGCTCTCACGATCAGCTGCTGGGACTTTAGCAGTGGAAGGGATAAGAGTACGAACTACCACACCACTTGTCGTTTCTGCGGCTTCATACACAACTGATACGGGGACATCTCTAAACATGGACAACCTAGACGAGTTTATTATCACTGCACAGGCTGGTGCTTTACTCTTCAACTCTCCAGGAGGAACGCTTGTCCAAGGTCGTTCACTTATCATCCGCATCAAAGATAACGCTACAGCTCGCGCACTGACTTGGAATGCAGTATTTCGTGCAATGGGAACAGCTTTACCAAGTACAACAGTATTAAGCAAGACGCTCTATCTTGGGTTCAAGTACAATAGTACAGACACAAAATGGGACTTAATTGCATCGGCACAAGAAATTTAATATCTAAGAAAAAACTATGCGTATCTGCATCGATAAAAGAAACGGAAAAGTAGTACCTGACTTCCAAGGGAGTCCATCTGAAGGAACACTTCTCAAGAACGCCGTCAATGCACTTGGTGGAACATTTGCTGACTATGAAGAGCGAGAAGTCGATGATGTAGAGTACAAGGAAAAACTTGATGCGTTCATGCTCGAAACCAAGCCACTAAGAGATGCAGCAAAAAAAGCAAACGATGACATGCGAAAGAGTGCCAAGGATAAACTCAAAGCACTCGGTCTGACCAACGAAGAAATAACTCTCTTTATAGTCTAGTATGCAGACAAAATTTGGTTCATATACTGGAACTGGTTCCGCCCTCTCCGTCACAGGAGTAGGCTTTCAGCCTGACCTTGTCATTTGTATCGGTATTACTTCGAGTGCTTCAGCGCACTTCAGAACGAGTGCTATGGGTACGAATGTAAGCATCCAGATTCGCGGAGATGCTGCCTCCGTCACAGATGCAATACAGTCGCTCGATGCCGATGGATTTACTCTTGGTACATCTGGGAACATCAATACAAACAGTGTTACTTACCTCTATATTGCAATAAAAGACAACGGGGCTGGTGACTTCAAGGTAGGAACATATACAGGTAATGCGACCGATGGTCTAGCCGTGACGGGCCTAGGGTTTCAACCAAACTATGTTCTTTGTAAAGCTGATTCAGCTATTGTCGGTGCTTCAAAATACTCATCAGGCACTAATTCTTCCATGCAGTTCGGTGGAGACAATAGAGCGGATTTAATTGTGTCGCTCGATGCCAGTGGATTTACCGTGAATAACGGCTCTACATCTGGAGGAAACCTTATAAACGTCAATTCGGCAACACATTATTATTTTGCCTTCAAAGAAGTAGCTGATTTTTGTGAAGTTTTCCAATATACAGGAAATGCAACTGACAACAGAGACATCACAACTCCAGGATTTCAACCTGGTATGGTTCTCATAAAATCACAGTGGGGGGGGCAAGTTGCTCTCCGAACGGCAACTCATTCTGGTGATAATTCGCAACGATGGGACGGTATCCAAGGAGCAAATAGAATACAGTCAATAATCAGCACTGGGTTTCAAGTAGGAACAGATGATTCCGTCAACCAAAACTCGGCTCTCTTCAATGTACTCGCCTTAAAAGAGGGAACGAACGCCGCCGCCTCAACAGCCAACTCAAATTTCTTTCAATTTTTTTAATAACTAAAGAAAAACTATGAAAAAGGTACAAAGCGCAAAAGCAGCCGTCGCCTCGAAGAAGAACCTCGCAGCCTGGGAAGCCAAGCAAGCCAAGAAGAACCGTCTCTCGGATAATAAGGAGATGATACTGGTGGGATTTGTCATTGGTGCCGTGGTCATGTTTCTCGGCGGATTGCTTGGGTACTACATATCAATAAATCTATGACCATTGAGCAGAAAATACTCGACAAACTTGACCATGCACTCATTATGGCGAGAGACTCCACTCCGCCGTCTCTTTCGCCGTTATTGAGAGAATTGCAAAAAACACTCGATAACCACATCCTCACTCACGAGGCCGATACCAAGAAAATCAATCAAGATATTGTCGATGTTAAAAACATCATAAAGCCAATGACAGAGGCATTTGATGGCAAGCAGGGATTTTGGAAAATGTTCTTTTTTCTCGCTAAAGTTGCTGGTGCGACGACTGCTATTGGTTTTCTCATTACAGGTATCATCGTTTTCCTAAAAAGATAGACCTCTCCCCTTGCCTTCGACGGTAAAGGGAGGGTGCCTAACCGCTTAAACGAGGCTTGCTTCGACCCTCTCCGGTTCTTTTACAAAGGAGGAAATATGTTCATCGCCCAAAAAGACGGGACGGTCTATTTCCTCACAGAAATCAGACTGTGCTGTTTATGTTGTCGGATGTTCGACAGGAACGTGACCAGTCACAACATCGTCATTCGCGACAGGTTCATCTTGTTCGCGCATATGGTGTGTCCATCGCAAAAGGAGTCCTGTGAAAAACGGGCGAAATCTGCGTGACCTGCAATAAGAACGCAAAGACAGGGAGCCGTGGGTCAAACCACAACCATGCCTGACGTGTAAGAAAGTCATCCCTGGGGCCTACGGAAATCATTCCGATGGCTGGACTTGCTCGCGCGTTTGCGAGCGCACTTACGACGAAAGGAAACACCATGCTTCTCTTCTTCAGGAACAAGCTTTCACAGCTAAACATGGAGCCGCTGACATTCTTCCGAGTAGCCCATGTGTGGGCGTTCGGGACTGACCCAGATCTCCACAATGACCTGGCGCAGTACACGCTCCACGGCGTCTTGCCCAAGTACGTGGTGAACTATCTCAAAACCCTTCAGTAAGGAGAACGAAATGGAAATCAGATGGAAACGCCTCGGCTATATGCTGACGTTCTTGGTACTGCTGTTTGCGGCCATTGCTGTCTTTGCTGAGCGGCCTCCCGATGTGCTGTCGAATTACTTGGCAGGTCTCCGCACGGTCTTCGATGGCAGGTGTACCGTACCGAGCCAAGGACTCGTGAAGGTAGAGTGCCTCATCGTTGTTGATGACAGAAGGGACATTTTCGTTCTCGTCCTCTTCACTGACGATATCAAGATAACCCACATCATCGGCGTGAAGGACGGCAAGGAAACGGTGTTGTGGTCGGGAAACATCTGACCGACGAGAGCCAACCTGATATAATAATAACAAGTTGGCCCTCTCTCTTAGACCATATTCGTGGCGTTACTAAAATGGTTTGTGAGAGGGGAAAGAAGAAGGGTGGATTTATCACGACCTCTCAAAATGAGAGCGCCACCCTGTCCCCTGGTATATAAAAGACCTTCCTTCGCGAAGGCAATAATCAAATAAAATTAGCCTATAATAAATGAAAACAACGTCGTCAAATTGGCTCTTCGTGACCTTGCTCTTGTTATTCTCGGCCTTATACTATTCGTGGCTGGGGTATTGTTTGTACTCTATCTCGCAGCTAAAAGCGTAGGGCCAACGCCACGGCAGCCTCATTCAATCGCGACCGTGAAGTATCAACCAAACCCACGGTACGAGACGAGAAAAACAGATGAGGAATGGGCCAAAGCAAAAGAGCGTTCTGAGTTTGAAATCCTTTATTGATAACCTATGCGAAAGAAACCTCGTGGCAGCCGTTGTCCCAAGTGCGACTCTTACCACCTAAAGGCTGAAAAATGTCCACAATATGGAACTCCTCGATGAATCGAAGCACTATAATTCGGTCGACCTTGTGCGGATAATCAATCAGCTCATAAAGCTATGCCAAGAATCCACCTCTACGCCCACATGGACAAAAACTTCGTCAAAAAAGGAGACAAAGTGATTAAGCACGTCACGCCTATCGGAACAGTTGGAACAGGAAATGGTCAATGGTACGCCCACCTTCATTACAGTATCTCTGAAGGACTGACACCGGCAGAGCTGAAAGCCTACGTCGCCGGGTGGGCGAAAAGCAAGGTCGAGCAATTTTATCGCAATCCGAAAGATATAGACTTCAACAAGATGTTCGGCACAAAGGTCGATGTCGGAAACTTCGGATACGATTGGCTCCAGTGGATTGGATACGGCTATCATCCGGGCGTTGATGTAAATGGTCTCGGTGGTGGCAATACTGACTTCGGTATGCTATTCAAATCAGCCTGCGACGGTACGGTAATTTTCGAGGAACGAACATGGTTCAAAAATGGTGGCTGGGGGAATCTTATTCTAATTTCCGAGGATGAACCAGCTCCACCAGAACCAGAGTGTAACAAGAAGTGTCCGAAGCACTGCAAATAATAAATCTCAATAATATGGACTCAGCAAAAGCTAAAACTGGCCTTCCTAGGGAGCTTGCCATCAACGGAGACACATATACCCTCGTTCCGGTTAAAATCCCCGTACAGGTCAATTATGACCCCATTCCGGGCGTTCCTGAGACCATCACTAAAGAGAGTACATTCATCTTCCTGCAGTCACCACGATTCTGGGCGTTAGTCATTGGGGCTGTTTCCTACTATCTCCAGCAGAAAGGGCTTTTCGGTTCCGAAGAAATGACGCTCGTCGCTACCATAACAGGACTCTTTATCACAATCCGAACCCTTGACAGAAGCGCAGAAATGTTAGGGCGAGCTAAATAGTGCTATACTCTAAAAGTAATCAGTAACGCATAACCGTATGTTGGGAGAATTGCTCGTAGCCGTGCTGGTGGTCGGGCTCTTGGTTGGGCTTGCGCTATATGTCATCGACCTCTTGCCGCTTCCGTCTTCGTTCGGAAATGTTTCAAAGGTGCTCGTGCTCGTCCTTGCTATCGTCTACATCGCCGAGAGATTTCTGGTGTAAGAAAAACTGGGCCATACTATGTTAGACCTCTCCTGCGCCTGGCTTGCCAGTGTGCAGGTTTTATTTAGGTTTGTCCTTGATGGAAATGAGGAGGTCGTCTAGGCTCATAATTTTACCCTTCAAAAAAGCAAAGAGTCCTGGTAAAGCATCGCTCGCCAACAGTCCTTCGTACCTATTTTTAGCTTTAATCGCTAGGTTTACTATCCTCTCCCTTTCCTCTGTTCTGGCTTGGTCTAGTTTCTCGGAGAGGAAGGATTTGATTTCTTCTGAACAGCTTGTAAAACTTTCTGAGTAACCGTAAACTGTTTTAACACCACCGGAAAGCATAGATTCTAAGTCAACCACTGGTTTTAAGGTTTTCGTATACAACCCATCAAACTTCTCATCAAACTCCTCTAGTATTTTTTCATTGGGCATACTATTTATTCCTTATCTGTTAATTTTCCTAGTTGATATTTTCTCCATGCTAAGTTTTCTGCTTCAGCTAATCTCTCCCTTTCCTCTGCTCTGGCTTGGTCTAGCTTATCGGAGAGGAAGGCTCTGATGGGCCCAACGCTTCCGACAGCGCATATGAATATCGGTTCAACATCTGGCCCACAATCTTTTACAAACTCTCTATCAAACTCCTCTAGTATTTTTTCATTGGGCATACTCTTTATTTAGGGTTAAAAGCGATTTTATGGTCAATCCTTTTTTCGTCGCAGTATTCGCACTCTTGGTCCTCTCTCGACCCATAGTAAAACCCAACCATTTCTCTGTTGAATACCGGCTCTACAATAGGTGCTCCCCGTAACGCCAGCCATTTAGGCCGGTGAGACACGGGGATTCCTAGTGAGCCGATAGTTTGGTGTTCCATAGCTATTCTTTATCCGGGTTATCTTGGAGGGAGGCAAGGAGGTCGTCTACATACCAGCAATTATTACCTCCGTCATCAGTAAACGCTCCCTTGCTGTTGCTCTTGATAATCCCCAACACCCTCTCCCTTTCTTCTGCTAGGGCTTGCTGGATTAGAGAGGAAACATAAAGCGAAATTCTATCTGACGCCTCCTTTAATTCCTTTGTTGGCATCACTATTTCAGTTCCTTTACATTCTTGGGTCATAAACAAGGCACTTACATATCCCAGTTCTTGCGTTACTTCTTGCTCTATTTTTTTTGTGGTCATACTCTTTATTTAGGGTTAAAACAGTGGTGAATATATAGGGAGGGGCGATGGTTATTTATGCTCCAGTAACAACTGGTTCATTCGGCTGAGTAGCTCCTGGGTCATTAAGAACAAGCCCTTTTATCGCCCACATAGCACTCGTCTCCAGCTCTGTAACAGCGACTGCTCGCTGGCGAGAAGGAGGAAGAGTTAGAAGGAGATTGTGCAACGTGCTATATCCATCTCTTACGGTTTGAATAAGAGGAAGCATTTCTTCGGATGGTTTGAAATATCCGAATGGGTTTACTCCTGTCGCTTTATTTTCACTCCGCTCAGACAGCCCATCTACATAACTTTCAGACATAGTGTTTTTTATTACACCCCCCCCTGACTATTCACCACTTTCTAAGCTCATAACTTATTTCTTTACCTTCCCGGCATAATAGTCCTCTCGCTCGCTTTGCCAGTCTCGTTTCTTCGGCCGTTCCCAGTAGTCATTCAGCCGAGCGACGAGAGCAATCGGAGCGAAGATAATCATGGCGAAGAAGATAGTGATTGCGCTGAGTATCGCTCCAAACCAGCCGAAGACTATTTCGAGGCCCTTCCCTGGGTTCTTGCTCTCGAAGGGATGATGCGCCGGGGTGAAGTGTTTTTCCTTTGGGTTCATACTCGTTTATTTAGGGTCATTTCTTAATCTTCACCACACGGCCGAGAGCTTTGCATACCTCTTCCATGGTGAGCTCTTCAACTGTTTCAGGTGTTGGGGCTTCGATTGAGCAGTTATTTATTTTTAGGTCAAAGACATTCCAGATGCTTCCAACCTCATTCATATATTTCGAGTCCTTTGGACCAGAAGCAGACATCACATACAGGCAAAGCCCGTCTTCATCGCTTTGATTAAGAACAGCAAGCACTCTCATAAAATCTCCGTCTCCATCTTGGATATAATCACCGACCTGGAGAGTGTTGAGAGTTTTGACTACGGGAGTGAGATTTTTGTCTTTGAAGCAATTGGAACACCAACCCACTTCATCTCCTTCCTTGCTGAGAATGACGTATCCATAATTACCATCCGAATTGATATCGGTGATTCTGATAGCAACGGCATTTTGTTTACCGCCGTATGTACCACACTTGCGTCCATCGATAGGCCTCAGTATGTCTCCGACTGAAAATCTTGGCATAAGATCATTATTATGTTTAGTCTTTACAAAGTGCCTCTCCCTCGTCTGTCAGCCTGATGGTTGGACTCCGATGGTGTGTATTATCCACGACTACCAACCCTCGCTCTGCCAACTGCTTCACCCACTTATGAAGTGTCATAGCGTTGTGGGTGGTATAGGTCTTCAGCACTTCTTTCCTTACCACTCGGAAGGCTTTCAATTTCATACCGCCTAATTGTTTCCGGATTGAGAAGCTACTAACGTCCTTCGTCACACCGCTTTTTATCAGCCTTCGCAGCACTGCCATTTCGTTTTCCTCTATAACCATATCGTTGCGTTATCTGTTTAACTATTGGATGCCATAGCGGTTCAGAGGCTTGACTCCCAGTTATCCCCCTGTCGACCAGTGGCTATTTCTTTCTCGATGTCAGCATTAACTTTTTCATACACCGCATTCCTGAAACTATCAGTATCACGACGGCACTCGGCCGCCATGATATTTGAATACCACCTTTCCATGTCCCCGATGGTTACTGACTGAATCATCGGAGTGCATTCTCTTGTCGCGGCACGAAGATAGTCGTTATACCAGAGCATATGGTTAGGATTAAAATTGAACGACATCGATTGCTGCATCTATTTCCTGAGAGGTTTCTTTCCGCTCTAACGCCTGTACTCGTGCGGAGAGATCAATTAGTTGGTCCTGGAAAACGCTCGTTACTCCAGCCATTGCAGCAAGCCGGGTCTCGATTTCGTTACTTGTTTCGTTCTTTTGAGAATGGCTATCAACAGGTGTCGGTGCACCGGAAGCAGCCCTCACCTGGAGAACAGTTCGGCGTTTGAAATTGATTGTCTGTCCGTCCTTCTCCCACTCAGCGTCTTCCTCTTTGTATTGAATGTCGACGAGGTCACCAATCTTAGGATTCAATTCCTTCCACCCTCGGAAGGCAACCGTTTCGTTGCCATCCTTCTTGGTAAGCCAGAGAGTGAACTTCTTGCTATTGCTCACAACAACGTAGCGAGCTTTCTCTTGCGAGAGGCCATCGATGATAATTTTTCCGCTGATGATTTCTTCCATATTTAGAAAGGTGATGTATGTGATTTAACGTATTGATCAAGGTCCTTTTCTACTGTCTTAACAACGAACTGGTTAAGTCTCTCCGACACGTCTTGGATGTACTCTGCCGTAGCACCGGGCTTAAGCGTTGCCTGAACAGAGGCGAAGATGTCAACTGGTTCGTACTGAGCAATCTGTTTCTTGCGTGAGAAGCTTCTCGATATTTGGATTTGCTCAATGCCTTCGAGCGCGATTGGAATCTGTAGGTCAGTCATAAGAATTTGTTTGACCAATACTTTTAGTGCTTGCTTTCACGAGGGCTTCCATCACGCTGTCCCGCTGCTCTTTGTTTAGCCCTGCTGTACGATAAGCCTTTTCTAGTTCGTCAACGGTTTCGATAAAGGCTGTTCGATGAGAGAGCGCCGACTGTGCCCTTCCAACGGATATTCCGTGAGAGAAGGCCATCCCAGCGAGGCCGAAGACAAAGACTATGAGTCCAAGTGTGTGGAGGAGACTTAACGTTTCCATACGGTGATATTAAACCCTGAATTAGTGTGCTTTACCTTGAGAGTCGTCCCCTTTACAATCCCCATCTCGCGACAGTGGATTTTAGGGAGGGTGACCGTGAGTGAAGTGATTCCTGTTGCGACAACCTTCCTGAGCTCATGATCAGGCAAGCTTGATGGAAGGACTGGTTTTTTGGATTCGTTCATATTTTAACTTTCCCCCTAATTCTAGTTTGATTAAAAGTTTAGAGACATACGTTCTGGTGGTGTGGCATTCTACCGGGACGACAACGACTGTTCGTTGATGCTTAATAATTGTCCACTCCTTAGAAATCTGGTTGGCCGAAAGTGGCATACTCTCTGGCTTGCCAAGCTCCTCCCACCGCCTGTAAAGATACGCGAGGAGTCGTTCCTCATTCTTCATATGGTTTATGGCTTATCCTGGCTCTTTCCTGTCCAGGTGAATTAGCTTCATATGGAGTATAGCATATACAAAAACACTGTCAAGTATTGATTCATGACTTGCCCCTTGACAAGATTCCTGGGGGGTGTATACTGTTAATAGTTCTTACAACTTAGTTTCCATCTCTTTAATTCTTGCGGGGTTAAAGTACAAAGATGACGGAAGTCCCGCAAGATTCCGTCTTTTTTGTTTTCTAATGGGGGTTGATGAGAGCGTTGTGCATTGCACGTCTCGTTTGGGAAATCGTTAGACCGTGTGGCCTGTGGAATGCACCGTGAGCCTACGGCAGTCTACCTAAGCAGTTTTCGTCTGTTGCCCCATTAGGAAGTAAAAGGTTTAGAGGATTTTCGGGAGCTTGACAAGATTCCTAGAGGGTATATAGTAGGAAGTAATTGAATACTCATGACCGTCAGCATGGGAACCAAAATAGTGGTTGGCTCTGACGGGCTGACCGCTATTTTTGTTATTAATAAGAAAAAACTCATATGGAAAGAAGAATCATAGATAAAAGGAAAAAAGAGAAATTCTTGATGGACGACGCATATCTAAACGGGCAAGCAAGGCTTTGTGGTTGGCAGGGGACAATCGTTTACAACAGCTTGTGCCGACACGCCGACATAAATCAAGAAAGCTTCCCATCCATCAAACTAATGGCGGAACAGCATAGAGTGGGCAGCCCGACAATAATTAAAGGCATTAAAAACCTAGAGAAGCGAAAAATTATCCAAGTAAAAAAGACAAGAACTAAAGACGGAAAATGGTTGAACAACACCTATATTCTGCTTGATAAATCAGAGTGGGATTACAGCCAAGTCCTCGTGGAGGACACGGCCAGCCGTGTAACCGTGGGTTACATGGACCATGTAACCGTGGATACCCCACCATGTAACCGTGGAGAGGCTAGCCATGTAACCGTGGGTTACACTAAGGAAACACATAGAGAAGGAAACACATATAAGGAAACACATCTTTCTAGCAAAACTGACGTTTTGCAAGGAAAGGAAATTTCCATGTTCATTGGATTCTTCGGTGAAATTAATCCATCTTTTGGCCTGCTTTTTAAAAACACCACAGAACGGGCTTCCTGCGGTCGTCTGCTCAAAATGCAGGGCCTCGACGAGTGGGCTGTCCTCGTCAAAGAAATTCTTCCTCAGGTCAATGCTGACCGGTTTTCTAAGGGGAAGTCCATTAAACCAACCGAACTAGAAAGGAATTTGGGCCATATTAAGGCCTGGATTGATCAGAAAAAGCAGTCTAAACCTAAAGTAGCATTTATAAGTTAACCTTATGTTTACAAAAGCACTGTATACAAAAAATGGGGATGTCGTGACGCTCACGGAGGCTGAGGCTAAAGGAGTGATGACCGCATTGCAAACTGGCGAAAAATGGGTGGTCGTTCAGGGGGAGATGTTTTCAGCCGACACTATCGCTAGAGTTGGTAATCACGAAATGACCGCTGAAATCAACCGGACGGAACATGCCGACCTAGAAAGGCGTCTCGTTTTATCAGGACAGAGCGATTTGGTTGATGCCAGAAGGCTGCTCAAAAAAAATATGGCCATAAATTCTGTTTTGGAGGCGAGGGCCGGAAGCGTGGCTTTAGAAATTGAAACTATTGATGCTTTGCATTATTTTGATGAAGATGGGATAAAGCATTATTCCTAACAGTGGGGGCGTACTGGAGCGAGACTGGTGGGGCAGAAAAAATATGAAAAAAATAATCGTGCTGACAGGCAACCCTCTTTCCACTCAAAGTCTTTATGGTCAAAGTGGGAGGATTCGGTTTATGAAAACGAATGCTCGCGAGCGAAAAGAACATTATCAATTTGAAGCCAGAGAGCAATGGCGGGAAAAACCGCTTGAAGGAAACGTAAAACTGGATATTTGGCTGTATTTTGGCGACCGGAGAAAAAGAGACTATGACAACTTCGGGAAGCTCATGAATGACGCCCTGACAAATATCGTTTGGCATGATGATTCACAGGTCAATGACGCTCGGATTCGGTTGTCCTATGATAAAAAGAATCCTCGGATAGAAATTACCATCCTTTAACAAGCGCTACGATACATTATTTGGCACTAAAACTATGCCAGCCTGGGGTTTTGGTGTAAAAGTGGTACCCATGTGCCACTACTCCAGTCCGGAGGGCTCTGACGACGTTATTTGCTAGCTTGCTATGGTCATCTCCTGAACAAAAAAAAACCGGCTGTTAGGCCGGTTTCTTATCTTTCTATTCGATTGTGATTGTTGCGTTAGAGCGAAACTCTAATATCTTGTCTATCAGCTCTGCTTCTTCTGCTTTAGTGTCTCCTGATTTCATTTTTTTAATTAGTTCGAGAATCATATCGTCGGTGATCAGCGTGTTGCCGACTTGACGCTTAATAGCAATATATGATTTTGCGAGCATGAGATAATCAGGGAAGGCACTGAAGATGTTCAGGAGTGTTTGGAGCTCTGTATTAGAGAGTGTTAAAACGCCAATCTGAACTATCTTTCTTCGCATTATTCAGTTTCACGCGCTACAAACTTCCAGACCTGAATGCCATTCTCAAGGGTGACTGGTCGCTTTTTGATAAAATAGCGGGACCCTTCACCCGTCTCTGCTCCTTCGGCAGTAACGTTTTTGAGGTAGACGGCTAGTTTGGCGTCGTTTACATTCATGTTGTCTGACAGGTCATTCATGGCGCTAACGAGGGCGAGCAACTTCTTCGTGTCTGATGTACTCATATGGTTGATTTGTTGAAATTAAATACCGAGTTCTCTTTTGAGTTCTGTGAGCAATACATTGAGGTGCCCGTTCTTGTGCTTTTTTGCCAAGGGGATACCAGCTTTTCGCATAGCGCTCACAATGTAACGAATTTGATGTTGCTCTGCGCCGAGGCTTTCAGCTGCCTCCTGAAGAGAGGTCGTATCCCATAAGCCGATGAGCTTTTTGAGGTCTTCCTTCTTCCACATGCGATAGTCGCGATAAGACTTTTTATGAATCATATAATTTCACCCCCTTTCTTTTGCGCTTACTGTTTAATTATAGACAGTTGTGTCGGTTACTTTGTTTGGGAATCTTTCTTTGTTAGTTGCATACATTGTTTCATTTTCATAGCTATAGAAACTAGCACCATTACGAAAATAATACAATTGTTTAGTGATTATAGAGTAAAAGAATATTGAATACCAGCCTCCAATAGTCTCGAGATATGCTTCAAGGAATGCTTTTTCCTTAGCCTTCCCCCTTAGAGCAGCTACTTCATAGAGTTTTTCAAGATTACTCACGAATTCGCTTGTATCCGATTGTTCCTGGTCACCTAAGCCGCTAAAAACACCGTTATGTATGGCAACGAAACGATTACCAACGATTGGCTGGGTGTTTTTCGCCCCTGGGCCGCTCGTTGTTCGCCGGAAGTGCATAATAATCACTTCATTGGCTGCTAACCTCTGCTGAGCTGCATAGAGGCTTTCAACGATTTCCTTATCGGGGGTGGTCCCAGCGTCTATAACGGTTGGACTGGCGTTGCGCATTCCTTCGGTGAGGGCGCTTGGTTCTTTTATTGCTCCATAATAGTTAAAATCGTGTTTAATTTTAAGCGTGTCTAGCCAGTTTTCTACGGCGGCTACTTCTTCTGCATAGGTGTGGAATCCCGGCGATGAGATTTTTAATGAGTTTGGAAAGGAGAGGATTTTTTCGGCACCTCTATCATCATAGAGCGTGATGAAATCACTATCTTCTCTCGTTGTGTAGTCGATGTAAACTTTTTCGTTTACGGTCGGTTTGATTGCTGGCCGGTAAACGGTGGTTTGAAAATGACCGAGGTCAACGAGGTCGTGGGTTCCGTCACGGTTTTTCTTGAAGGTTGTAAAACCGGCACCGTCATGGTTATCCTGGAGGGCGATATTGATAGCCTCTTTCGAAAATTCGAGGCCATGACTATTTTTCTTAACAGCGAGTATTTCACACATAAGCTAGATGGTTACTTCTTGTTGGATTAGGCCTGGCTGCTTTTTTACCCACTTAGCCATGAGAATACGAAATTCTCCGCACAGAAGGTTGTCTGGTACACTGTCACCGTTTGTGGTTAGCCCGTTTTCGATTGGTCGATTGATCATTGCTCGAAGCAGGCCGTAGATCATTTTTTTCTGGCTATTCAATTTGCTATAGATAATTTCTTGCTGGGCAATCTTGGCGTTGTAGAAATGGATGAGCTTGAGGGTTTGCTGCGTTTCTTCCTTGAGGTAAAACTCGAGGATTGTTTTCTTGAAGAATTCCGCGACTTGTTTTGCTCCCTGGTGTGTTTGAATAAAGGGGAAGACACGGATTTCTGCTCCGGTATTTTCGACGACTGACTTCATGTTGAGCCAACGATACCGCCCAACAACGCTGTATTCGCGGATATATTTTTCCATGTCGAATTCGCGGATATTTTTGAGGATATCGTTTCGTTTTGTCCCGCCACCTATTGCTGATGTGAGCATTGGCGCTTTGCAATAGTTCGAGTTGATTCGTTCCATAAATTTTTGGGAGCGAAATTCATTCATGTAGGCAGTGAAGAAGAATTTTTCGAAGGCCATGGTATCAAACACCCAGAGGTCTTCGTCTGGAGCGTCTTTGAACGACCAGTGGAAGTGAGTGCCTGCGCTCTTGTTTTCATGGGCAAAGATGTCAACACCATTGCTTGATTTGAAATCAGGGAGCGCTGTTTTCATTTCTGCGAAAAATGTATTTTCTTCTTCTTGGGTTTTTAGTGGTATGCGACTGATGAGCTCAACAGCCGTTGTATCTGACTTTTTTCGGCTAATGCTGCCATCATGTACAAACAGGATTAGCGCGTCTTGTGGTCTATTTTGGTTAGACTCAATGGCGTCACAGTTGGTGTTTGGCGTTTCCATCTCGAATTCCATCCCGAATTTGAAGATGTCGTAGAACGTTTTTTCTGTAGGCATATGAGTTTTATAGGGTTAAAAAGGGATAAGATTACATTCCCGACAATAGCTATATGGGTTGGGAGCGCCTTTTTTATGGCATTTATGGCAAAGGGCTCTTCTTGTTTTTTTGATGGAACGTTTGTCGATCAACAGCCCTGTCGTGTAGCGCTGACTGGCTATGGTAAGGTCATCCTTGACGTCTATAAATATTTTGCTGATGGCTTGATGGCCCTGAATTGACACACCATCGCCTATGAGACAGAGAGTTCCATCGTCTGTTTTTATCGAGCTATGAGTGAAGATGTAGAGGGGGGTTCGACTTCCTCTTCTTGCATTTCCACGGACCAGAATTGCGCTTTTCTGGTTGAAATTATCGGTTGTGAGCGGAACCCAGGTAATCTTCTTTTTGGATTTTTCTTTGTCTTTTGCTTTGACAGTGAGGAATCCTATGTTCATGTCGGCGCCGTGTTCACCGTAGTCGTTTAATCGGTTGCATAGCCATAGCCCTGATGCTTTATTTCTGCTCTTTTTTGGGATGGCAATTTCAAGCGATTGCTCTTCGACGTTAACGATGGTCCCGGTAAAGGCACTGGCTTCCTTGCATTGTAGGTCTAAGAGTTCTTTTGTAAAAAAGGCATAGACTCGTTGACCGACAACACAATCTTGATTGTTGAGTGTTCTATACATAGAGAAGGAAATTACCGACTTTTTATGCGAGCGTCCTTTGGTCAATGGTGGGCCACCTTCTTTAGTTGAAGGTGGTCGTTAGTTTATAACGACCATTGAGGCTTGCACTTTCGAGGTTGAAATTGAGCTTACGGCCAGTGAGCTCAAACGTTGCTTTCAGTTCTTTCATCTCATGGATGAGGTGGAGGAGCTCACGAAAGCTCATTTTGCCGAGGTCGCGAGTGATTTTTTTGCCCATGAGGAGGTCTTTGACAGAGTGCATAAAGAAGGATGTTAGGTGGATTGTTTAATTTTACTTGCATACCGAAAGGGAAATCTCGCGGATATGGCTCTCCAGCTTTTGACTGTGCCAGACCAAGCAAATGTACATTTAGGGTGATCTTCTGCTCGCATTTCTGCCTCTACGGGACAGTCGTGTTTTTCGTCTTCATTATTTTCTTCAACATCATTACCCGTGCCTCTGCCACATAAAGGGCAGCGATAGAACTCAATTTGGTCTTCGTGTTCCATATCTTTATTCTTTATCAGTTAATCTCAAATCCTTTTTCTTCCAATGAAATCCACGCATTTATTTGCTCCAATGTTCCCTTAAACACATAATCATAAGGGTCATCTTTGAGATAAACGGCGTATTCATTTTCTTGCCAAATTCTTATGTCGTATTTATTATTCATACTCTTTATTCTTTATGGTGGCGTTCATGGCCGCCCCCTGGCGTGTCCGGCTTTCACGGCTATCCAAGGGGCGATGAGAACGCTCATTTACATGAGGGTCTTGAGGATGTCAACATCGAGCTTTACTGACAGTGATTTTCCGTATTTTTCTGAGACGTTTTCCCAAGCACCACCAACATTCAACCATTTGTATTTGGCGTTCGGGTTGGTATCCTTAAACTTCACAATGAAGTGAGGGAGCTTATCTTCGGCTTTCTTCAGACGATTCGCAAAGAGCGTTACGCTGATGTTATGAAACTCCCGTTTTTCTGCAGCCATACACGTTAGACGCTTCTTGTAGCACGGATGTTACAAGAGACATCAAAAAATAATAAAGACACCCACCTTTTAGAGGGGTGGGGCCGCAAGGCCCCCCCACCCCTCAACCACCTCTTTCAAAAACCACTGTTTTGTTCTAGACTCTTTGTATGGCTGGAAAGAAACATTTAGATGCAAGGCAACAGCAATTCATCGTTAATTATTTCTCACCTGAGAGTGAGACATATCTGAACGCGATGAGGAGTGCTTTAGCGTGTGGTTATCGTCAGGAATATGCCGAGAACATTACTTCGCAGATGCCAAAGTGGCTCTCGGAACAGCTTGAATATAAGGACCGTGTCATAACGAAGGCAAAACGTCGTCTTGAGGAATTTATTGACCAGAAAGCGGACAAGCGTGTGGCCAGTGATATGGTGAAGTTTACGCTTAAAACATTGGGGAAAGATGAGGGTTTTACGGAACGAAATGAGACGGTTAGCAAGTCTTTAAGCGTTAATATCGATATCACGGACGATGAGTTCAAACGCATTCTTCGAAGCTTCAAGTTGACAAAACTTGGGTAGTACCAGATAATGCGAGGGGAGTTTCGGTACTTGGATAAACATTGTAGGTTAGTGTAGGGATGTAGACAAAGAACCTAGAGATAGGTAAGAGCTTTAATTTAAAGGCCTCCCCCAGACAACTGAGTGACAGCCTGAAGGATTTCCGGTGGATGAACCGACCGAAGGAGGTTCTTCTAACGGAACATCCGATGGCATGGCGCTCAGGTGGCTTGGAGAGAGGCATAGATAGTTCTAACTATCCGTACAATGTCTGAAAAGAATTGAATACTTTCCTTTTAATGAATCATTCTGTCTTTAAAGCTTAAAACTAAAAAATTTTTAAAAAAAAATGAAGAACGCTAAGAACCCCAAGAACCCTGATTTGATTGATAAGGTTGGGGTACTGAAGAAGATTTTTAAAGAGGATGTTGAAGCCTTTGGTCAGTTCTTCTTTGCTCATCATTTGACTCTTGCCACACCAGCCTTTCATAAATCGCTCTACCAGATTCTTGGCTCGGATAAAAAGCGGATTGCCATCGCTGCTCCTCGTGGACATGCAAAAAGCACCATCTTTGATTTGGTCTATCTCTCCTGGCTCATTATTCATAAAAACACGAAGTTTGCTCTCTTAATCTCGGATACCTATTCTCAGTCGACACTCTTCCTTGAAACCCTGAAGGCGGAGTTTGAATCCAATGAAAGGCTCCGGGCCTTTTATGGGAACCTGGTAACCGAAAAGTGGTCTGAAGAAGAGATTGTGGTCGGTGACGTCATGGTGAAGGCTCTCGGAGCGAATATGAAGGTTCGTGGTCTCAAATATCGCAATTTCCGGCCAGATATGGTGATTTGTGATGATCTTGAGAACGACGAGATGGTTGAAAGTAAAGAGCGCCGAGAGAAACTCTCTCGCTGGTTTAATGGTGCCCTTATTCCTTCGCTTGCCCCCGAGGGAAGAATCGCCATGATTGGGACCATCCTCCACTATGACAGTCTCCTCAACAATCTCATTGACCCAAAGCGCTATCCAAACTGGGAAAAACGAATCTATCGGGCCATTATGGACGGGCAAGCCCTCTGGCCTGAGCATTTGAACCTCAAACAGCTCGATGAAATCAAACAAAACTACATGCGTGAAGGACAGGGCTTCCTGTTCTATCAGGAATACATGAATGACCCGGTTTCCGATGAGTTCAGAAAGTTCAAGTTTGAAAAGATTAAGTTCTTTGACCCTCGTATGGAAGAAGGCCGACTGATGAATGTTTATATGGCCATTGACCGTGCCTACAGTCTGGAAAAGACCGCTGATTTTACCGGGATTGTCATTGTTGGTGTTGATTCTGATAATCGTTGGTATGTCCTTAATGCTGAACGCTTTAAAGGGAATGAAAAGTCACTCATCGAAAAGATTTTTGACCTCAAGACCTTTTATTCTCCACTCAAGGTTGGCATTGAACAGAAATCCTACATCTATACATTGAAGCCAACCCTCGATGAAGAGATGCGTCGGCGCAATAATTTCTTTGTCATCGAAGAGCTCAAAGATTTAGGGAAATCAAAGGCGCTCCGGATTGAATCGCTCCTTCCTCGCTATGAAGCCTCCGGTATTTTTTTTAAAAAAGGGCAAGATGATCTTTTAGACGAGTTGACAACCTTTCCCAGAGGACAGTACGATGACCTTATCGATGCGCTCGCCTATATTACAACGCTTGCATCTGTCCCTTATAACCCGTCTAATCTTGACCCTTACTACGCGACCTATGGTACCGCGTATCGGAGCAGAAAATCATAATGGAAGAAACAAACCGAGTGGAAACAAATGTGGTTGACCCACTCAAAGCAAAAGCCGAAGCAGCCAAACTCGCCGCGGCCCTTCACGCCGAGAAAAAAGCCTATGAAGGAGCAACCGAACAATGGCGGAAAGACATTCTCGAAATCTGGAAGGCAATCAACGGTGAGCTTTCTGAAAATGTCTATCCTTGGGAGAGTCCGGAATTTATTCCGAAGATGCGAACCGAAATCAGTTTTGTTGTTCCCTTCATCTTTAATGGGCAACCTGAGATGGAAGTGATTCTCATCGGCGACGAAGACAAAGACCTTTCTTTTCTCCTCGATAAAATGCTTTCCTATCGGATTGAAAGTAACCCAAAGTTTTATGATGCGGCGCTCGCCTGGGTGACGCAGGGGACTGGTCTCGGGACGTCCATGATGAAGGCTTGCTGGAAGTTTGAACAAACGAAACGTGGAACGATTGACCGCCCCATGTATAGCGTCCCAAACATTCTTGATATCTATCAGAATCCACTCATCTTTGATACTGACGATCAGTCATGTGTGATTGAGCGCAGCACGATGCTTGTGGCAGACGTGAAGAAGAATGTTTCCTTCAACGAAAACAAGCTTCTCATAAAGCCCCGGTCCAGGACGAAAGACACCCCCTATGGGTCATCCGTCATGGATGCAACCGACCTCGACGATGTTGATTCGCTTGATTCAGCCCTTAAGTCCGTCGACGTCTATGAGCGTTGGTCGGTGGAACGGGTCACCACCGTTGCTGACGGCGCCGATGGCCCACTCCTTCTCCGTGACGAAGAAAATCCTTACGGTTTTATTCCCTATGTGAAGTTTGTTTACGAAAACGAAGTCATTCCGAATCGTTGTAATGGGAAAGGTGTTGGTCAGAATACGCTTGGCCTCCAGGAAATGTACTATGACCTCTTCAATATGGTCATGTTGAACCTGAAGATTATCGTTAACAAAATGTGGCGTATCGACCCCGGTTCTCGAGTGAATCCGAAGGACCTCGTCGGTCGTCCTGGCGGTACCATTCGCGCAACCAAAGATGAAGCCGAACCAATCGAGCAATCAGACTTGAAACAATCGGGCTTTGATATGCTGGCGCTCATCAGTGAAGAACACAAACGTGCTTCTGGTGCGACTGATCTTGTTCAGGGCTCCTCCTCTTCGCGGACCCTCGGTCAAGACCAACTGGCTCAGTCAAATATCTCGAATCGTTTTGAGCTCGTCCGTCGGCGTTTGCAATCAGCCTTGGCTCGCTTGGGCTGGATGACACTTAAGATGGAGCTCCAAAACTTGCAGAGCCCAGAGCAAGAAATCATGAGGATTTTTCCACGAGCAGAACGTCAGGGAATTTTTGACCTCCTCGTCGCCGAGCGAGAGAACATCTCTTTCGATGTCAAACTTCTTGGTGATACGGTTGAGGCCTCCAACAAAGATATTCTGGCGAAACAGATGCTTGATCTCTACAACCTCGTCTCACCGAATATGAATCCGGCTGAACAACGAATCTTCGCTCAAGAGATTGCCCGGATGCGTGGTATCTCAAATGTCAAAGAAATAATCCCTGACTTTGTCATGCCGGGGGAAGCACCAGCGGCGACACAGGGCATCTTCCATCGGTTCCCGACGGGCCCGGGGGAGAGCTACCCAGCCGAGGGCAATGCCGCTCCGATTGATGGGAACGCTCTCCAGGAACTTAATCAATCGCCTTCACAGGAAGGTATCAACAGCGCCACCTATGGGACAGAGCAACCAAGAATCTAGGCGTGATGAGCTCGAACAGGAAATGAGTGAAGCCCGTTCTGTTCGGGCGATGATTGAGAGTGAGCTTTTCCAAAAGTATTTTGTCTCTCGAGCAGACAAGCGATTGACAGAGTTGAAACATGCCTATAGTTGTAGTACGTTAGAAGAGCTGAGAGCAATCGGTGGCGAACGCCAGGGGTTGCTGCTCATTACCAGTGTCTCCGACGAAGTCGAAAATAAAATTCGATTTACTGAAGAGAGTCTCAAGAGTCTTTGACTCTTCTGACGGCTAGACGGTCCCCCTCCGTCTATCCGACAGAGCAGTTAAAAAAGGTCGATGCCTGCTCAAGCAGTCTAAGCAAGAAAGCAAGAAAGAAAAAATATGGATAATCTTGAAAACGGGGGAACATCAGACCCGCAAGGAACAGTTGACGTCGCTGTTTCTTCTGGACAATCTGCTGGAATCGAGACCCAACCGCTTGATGGAGTTCCCGAAGGTGAAAGCGCATCACAACCGGAGAATGAAACAGGCGTTGCCGAGGTAAGCCAGCAGCCGTGGGACAAAGACGAACGTTTTAAAGGAAAAACGTCCGATGAAATGTATGAAATCGTTCGTGAAGCTGATCGATATAAAGGTGAACTTGGCCAAAAAGCGAAGGTCGCCGATATGCTCAGCAAACAGTTCGGGCTCACGCCAGAACGCATGGAGGAAATCGCACATGAACGGGCAGACGCATCGCGTCAACGCGAGATTGAAGCTAACCCTGTGGCAGCAGTGTACGACAAAGTACAACAGCTCGAGCAGGAACTTGTTATCCGCGATGAAGATGCAAAACTGGAAAAGTTTCTTAGTTTGAAACCAGAGTACGGTAATTTCCGAAATGAAATACGCGACCTCGGATATTCTGTTGACCGCGATAAGTCGTGGGATCAGATAGCCGAACGGTATTTTGGAAAAGCGATTCGTTCAGGCCAGGAAGCGGCTTACCATCAGATAGATGTTAAGCAAAAAACACAGGCGACAGGTGTCTCCAGGGGGGACGTTAAGCCGTCGGTGACGCTTGAAGACCTTTCGAAGATGAGCTCCAATGAAATGGAAAGCTATCTCAAGAAGGCCTCATAGCCTCATAAGATAAATGCCCCAAGCACAAAATACAACCTCAACCCTCAGTCCCGAAATGCAGATTTTCTACAACAAAGTATTCCTCGAGCGGAATATGTTGGAGACGACCTATGATTTCCTCACTGAGAAGGAAGACATGCCAAAAAATTCCGGTAAAGTGATGTACTTCACTCGGACAACCGCGTTCACACCGAACACTGCGGCCCTGACCGAAGGTGTTACTCCGACCGGTGTTGCCTTCACCTCTTCAACGGTGTCTGCAACCGTCGCCATCTATGGTGACACCACCGAGCACTCGACTTATTTCCAGCTGACCACGATTGATACGGGTCTCAAGGAAAAGGTTTCGACTTTCGGCCAGTACGCGGCTGAGAAACTCGATACCGTTCGTCTCTACACAATGGTCGCGTCTTCGACGAACCAGTTTGCGAACGCCGCTCTCTACAACTCAGCGAACGCGATGACGGCTCTTGCCTCAACGGATACGCTCGACGTTGCTGACCTGCGTTTTGTCGCGCTGACGTTGAAGAAGAACAAAGCCCCGAAATTCGAAGCACCAGCTGGTTCTTTGAACAAGGGCGGTGCCTACCGCGCAGTCGTAAGTTCACAGGGCTACTACGAGCTCTTGGGCGACTCCGCTACCGGTGCCTTCACCTCGATCAACCTCGCTGTTTCCAGCATGGAAACTGGGCAGATCAAGGACCAGGCGATCAAGCGCATTGCCGGTTTCGACATGATGGAGTCGAACAACATGTACAGCGAGACCGCCGGAGCAACCGGTACGCTGACTGCCTACTCGAACCTCTTCTGTGGTAAGGGTGCAGTAAAAGAAGTCTCTATCGGTTCAGTCAATCCTCGTATCATCCTGAAAACTCCAGGTGAAAGCGACACATCCAACCCATTGGATATGTACAGCACCCTGTCGTGGAAGGTTGATGCATGGACCGTGGTTGTTGCCAATAGTTCGTGGCTCGTCAACCTCAAGTGCGTCTAACTAAAACATTAGGTACCTAATTGTTCCTATCGGGCAGGCACGTGAAGCCGCTTTGCCCGATAAGGCTTCACAACAATCATATGGAAATGGTTATCCCTGGTATCGTCTTCAAGGCCGACTGTTATTACGAGAAGGAAGACGTCAACGGAAAAAAGCAGGATGTTTACAAGGGGTTTTCAAATGAGGGCGCCGTCTTCTACTCGAATGTTGCCGCGTTGAAAAAGGGTGACCGTGTCCTCGTCTCACCGTGGGGTGGTGCAGAAATAGCGTCCCTTTCAACAAAGAAAAACAGATTCCTTGTCATTGAACAACGCGATATTTTGGTAAAGTTATGATTCGTATTCTGCCGTTAGCAGACGCATACGGATTTCGGATTTTACCAAGTTTCGCGATGATCAATAATGTGTGGACGAAGCGTCCTGATGTCGCGTCAGTCGCCTATCGTGGGCATCATCTTATGACTATCCCGACGAAGATGCTGCGCGAGCCAGACGACCGCTATAAGACGCTTGACGGAAATATCCAGCCGATGTATTTTGACCGTGAGCACAAGTTGAGAAATTGGAATTTGATAATAAAAAATTCACCGCACATCCAAGAGCTGGGCGCCAAAAAGATGGCTCTTTCTGCGGCTGAATACGAAGCGTCAACAAAAAGGATATGGGGGAAATAAAAGTTGCTGGATTCATTACTGATTGGCTTCGAGCGGATGGTTCAGCGAGCTATGGTGCTGTTGGGTGGTATCGAGTAAAGAACGCCCTCGAGAAATTGGGGCATACTGTTTACGGAAAGACCCACCTCGGAGGGACGATGGAAAATGCCCTCAAGCATACTGTCGCTCTTGGGGAGAAGGGAAACATTTGGTTTTGGAAGCCCGTTGATAATGAGGGTATCCATGTGTTCCTTGATACCGCCAAACATTTCACGGGGGCAAAACTTATTCTCGACCTGGATGACCATCCCTTTGTCCATAATGAGAAGCATCCGCTCTACGAAAAGCTGGTTAAAAAACGACCCATGATGGAGGCGATGATTCTCCTTTCCGATCATATCGTTGTCAGTACAGAACCGCTGAAACAGGCGCTCAAAAAATATGGGAAAAAGATTACCGTCATCCCGAACGCCATCGACCCAGAAATCTGGAAAGTCAAAAAAGCAGAAGCTCGTGCGGACAACATTATTCGGATTGGATGGATTGGTTCCGGTTCTCATCTCGCCGATACCCATATCATCAACGGAGCCTTTAACCGAATACTTGCGAAGTACCCGAATGTTGAAATCCACCTCTGCGGATTTGTCGATAACGACTCATCTCGAGGAGAGAGAGAATTCCATCATAAGCCGACTATCGGATACAAAGAGTACCCCCAATATGTCGCAGACCTGGATTTGGATATTGCCGTTGCCCCTTTGATGGATTCAGAGTTTAATCGGGCTAAGTCTAATATCAAATGGCTTGAGCACTCGATGCTCGCAACACCGATGGTCCTCTCGAATGTCACTCCCTATAAGGAATGTGTCGAGGATAGAAAAACGGGGTTTCTCGCGAAAGGCGAAGACCAGTGGGTGAAATATCTTTCGTGGCTTATCGAAGACCCACTCCGACGGAAGACGATGGGCGAAGCGGCAAAGAAGAAGGTCATGGCTGAATATCTTATTAGTAAACAACTTCCAAAGTATGAAAAACTTTTTAACGACATTTCGGAAAAAGACATCACGGTCTATACGGTTGTATCGGGGCCAGCTCATGGCCTTATTGAAGAACAATGTACTGATGGCGCAACGTTTGTTGCTTTCGCCCCTTGCCAAAGTGACACGTGGGAGATTCGTCCGCCATATGATAAGTTCAAAGAAAATCGGAGGAACTCACGTATCCAGAAAATAATGCCGCATCTCTTTATAGATTCAGAATATTCAATCTATATCGATTCCAACTTTCGCCTCAAGGTTCCGCCACAGCAGCTGATCGATGAGTTCCTCAAAGACCACGACGTAGCTGTCTTTAAGCATGGTGGGAGAGATTGCGTCTATGATGAGGTAGACGCCTGCGTGGCGCTTCAAAAGGATTCTCCTCAAGCGCTTTCGGAACAGGCCGCGGCTTATGCGAAAATCGGTTGGCCCCAACACTCCGGACTGGCCGCCGGAGCGGTAATTATTCGGCGACATACACCGCTCGTTGCACGATGGAACGAAGCCTGGTGGGCCCAATACTGTCGTTATTCGGTTCGCGACCAGATAAGCTTTCCGCTTGCATTCCCGCTCGATAAGATAAACCTCATTGAGGGACCGATGGTTGAGAAGCATCCCTATTTTGAATTCCGCCCACACAGGGAAAAGAAATGAAAATAAATATTGTAAACTACGAGCAAGCACTCGGCCTTGACGGCATCCTTTCGAAGTACGCGCACTCAATGGACTATGCCCTGACAGAGCTCGGCCATGAGGTGAGTGTTATGGCCACGCCGACACCGGCTGCCGATGTGAACCATCACATTAACTATCAATCATATGTCCATCAGCCGGGGACAATTAACACCCTCCAAATCACCCATATCACGGATGATGACCGCATTCAGTGTGTGAAGCGGGGGATGACAACGGCTGACTACGGCGTTTGTTTTTCTCATCAGACCGAAGACAAACTAAGCGCTCTCGGAATAGAAAATATTACGACCATCCTTCCCGCTCATGACAGCCTCGACCGTCGACCTTTAATAATTTCACTCTTGACGAACGTATACCCAAATGGTTGTAAGCGTGAGAGAATGTTTTTAGCCCTTCTCAAGGCGATAGACGTGAAGAAGTTTGTTTTTATTATCATGGGGAGTGGGTGGGGACCAGTCTTGGAACCACTGCTGAAAAGCAGCGTTCAACTCCAGCTCTTTCCGGTTTTTGAACCAAAAGCCTATGCGAAAATCCTCATGCTTTCAGACTATTGTCTTTATTTAGGGGAAGATGAGGGGTCAATGGGGATTCTCGACGCCGCTCACGCTAGAGTCCAAACCATTGCTCCAAATACCGGCTTTCACAGAGAAATTGGTATCACTCATCCGTTCGGGTCACAGAAGAAGCTCAACGCTATTTTTCAGCAACTTGAACACACCTCTGTCGATACCTGGACCTGGGAAAATTATTGTAAGCAACACATAAAATTATGGGAAGCCCTCAGAAAAAAGTCGCCTTAATCACCGGAATCACCGGGCAAGACGGAAGCTACCTCGCTGAACTTCTTCTCTCGAAGGGATATGAAGTCCACGGACTTATTCGCCGCTCTTCGACGTTTAATCGACAACGCATAGAGGGACTAGACGTTCATCTCCACTACGGGGATATGACTGACCCATTTAGTCTTTTATGGATATTAAAAGCCTCACAACCAGATGAGGTCTATAATCTCGCGGCACAAAGTCATGTCCAGGTCAGCTGGGAAACACCCTGGTATACGGCACAAACAACCGGTATCGGAGTTTTGAATTTGCTTGAGTCGATCCGCGTTCTTGGAATGAGTCCGAAAATTTATCAGGCGAGTACGTCTGAGCTCTATGATGGTAAAACGCGGCTTGTTCTTGATGAACGGTCCATGAAGAACCCAGTGAGCCCATATGGGACAGCCAAATTATATGGGTTTCAGATTGCGAAGAACTATCGTGAAGCATATGGCATGTTTGTTTGTAATGGGATTCTTTTTAATCACGAAAGTCCGAGACGGGGGGTTAACTTTGTGACTCAAAAAATAGTCAAGAGCGCTAAGGATGGGAAGGTAACGCTTGGCAATATTAACGCAAAACGTGACTGGGGGTATGCTCCAAATTATTGTGAAGCGATGTGGCTCATGCTGCAGCAGGAGAAAGCCGAGGATTTCATTATCGCTACCGGCAAAACAACCTCTGTCAAAGACTTCGTTGGGTATGTTGAAAAGGCTTATGGAAAGCCGATACGGATAATTGAGGACGCTGAATATCTCAGACCGGCAGACGTGCCAGTGCTCCACGGTAATCCAGCGAAAGCGAGACAAAAACTAAAATGGGTGGCTAAGGTAGGGGTCGAGGAACTAGCAAGCATCATGGTTAAAGCAGAATACCCTGATAAGGCTTAACGCTATGAAAGCAACTCGTTGTCGCATGTGTCAGGGAACAAGTCTCAAGCAGTGGTTAGATTTAGGGATGCACCCACATTCTGATCATTTTCATAAAGAAATCGAACCAGAAATGATATACCCCCTTGGGGTATCAGAGTGTCAGGACTGTGGACTCAATCAGCTGACCTGG
>Ga0163152_10001265_pt1 | contig 40500 bp, 30 predicted proteins | sample OliLakLV19MP8IB2_FD_148635 | JGI IMG/M metagenome (GOLD analysis project Ga0163152, IMG submission 148635) | Freshwater microbial mat bacterial communities from Lake Vanda, McMurdo Dry Valleys, Antarctica - Oligotrophic Lake LV.19.MP8.IB-2 | ecosystem: Environmental > Aquatic > Freshwater >...
ATTTAAAGCAAAGAAAATTCCAAAATTTTATAGCACTATTATATCTGTTTCTGATAATTGCTTTTACTCTGAAATAACTACCAATTTTTCATTTTTTTTTGCTGTATTCTTTATTTTAGAAAAGTAATTTTCAATCAATTTTGGGAGTGGATACTTTGACAATGATTTCTTGCTTGAAAAAAATGCATTCGGAGTTATTTTTTTTATTTTGCTGGCAGGCAGTTTCCCTCCCCAAAATTTTGCTACAATTTTTTGATGGCTTAAAATATGCGTAGTGGCAAATTCAAGTGCAAGCTCTTCTTCTTTCATTCCAATCAGTTTTGAAATATTTTTTATTGTTAGCGCTTTCTTACTTTCAATTAGTGGAAAGTCGTACATGTTTTTCCAAATATCATTTCCAACTCTTTTCTTGATGAGCACATTGTTGCTTGACCTCACCACAAAATAATTTATATGTCGGACTCTTACTTTTGTTCTTGATTCTTTGACAGGTAGTTTTTCTACCCAATTTTTTTTAAAAGCAACGCAACCACTTTTCAGAGGACACTTGTTACAATCCGGATTCTGCGGTACGCATTGCAAAGCGCCAAACTCCATGATGGCCTGATTGAAAATGCCAGGATTTTTTTTGTCTATTAAGGCATTAGCTTTTTTAGCAAACTCAATTTTTCCGGCACCTGAATCTATTGCAGTTTTTATTCCAAAATATCTTGCAAGAACTCGGTACACGTTTCCATCAACCACTGCGTGTGGCTTATTAAATGCAAAAGATGCAATTGCAGCTGCGGTATAATCTCCAACACCTTTCAGCTTTTTTATGAATTCAAATTCATTTGGAAAAACACCGCCCATTTCTTTCGAAATAAATTTTGCAGTATGGTGCAAGTTTCTAGCCCTTGAATAGTAACCCAAGCCTTGCCATGTTTTTAGTACTAAACCCTCTTTAGCTTTGGCTAAGTCCTGAATGGCGGGAAATTTTTTTATAAAAGTAATATAATAGGGTAGGCCCTGCAAAACCCTTGTTTGCTGTAAAATTATCTCAGAAAGCCATATTTTGTACGGATCTTGGGTATGCCTCCAGGGCAAATCCCTCTTATTAATATGATACCAACGAATAATTATTTTTGAAAAATGCATCATAATTGAGCTAAGTCATGTTTCTAAGTATCAAAAATAGAATACTTTACATAATAATTTGTATATTTGTCTTGTATTATCGGTACTCATTTTTTATTTAAGAATCGATATTCAAAACACAAACAATATGACAAAAGCAGATATAGTTGCCAAAATCTCCGAAAAGACAGGTGTAGAGAAAAAGGAAGCCATGGCCATTGTTGAAGCCTTTATGAGTGTAGTAAAGAGCTCCATGTGCGAGGGAAAGAATGTTTACCTGCGTGGGTTTGGCACACTATATATAAAGAAGCGAGCAAAAAAACCAGGTCGTATTATATCTCGTAATACTACAATCATGATTCCTGCACATAACATTCCAGCCTTTAAACCTGCTAAGTCCTTTGGCAATAAATTGAAAAAGAGCGTTCCGGTTATCGAATAAGCCTCTTCCTTTAGTTAATGACTTCCAGACAAATACTTATTGTTTTACTTACAGTTGTTTTAGCTGCGCTATTATACTTTGCGCCTAAATCAACATCGGAAGTTAAGGCTGAAGTAGTGGATCATAAAGAGTTTGCAGCACAATTTGAAGAAGCCAAAAAAACATTGAAGCCCGAGCAAGCTAAAATATTTGATAAGCTAGAGGAAAAGCATGCAGCAGCAGAAAAAGAGAATTCTGAGCAAAGCTGGATGGCTTCGGCAACAGAATTTTTAAAGGCAGCAAGGTACTTTCAGGATTCTAATAAAGGAATGCTTTATAAGGAAGCAATCAGTGGCTTTGAAAAAGTACTAGCCTTAAACCCAGATAACCTTTTAGCAAAAACTAACCTGGGAACCTGCATTGTGGAAAGCTCTTCCATTTTAGGTGGTCAGCCTATGAAGGGAATTACGCTGATTAGAGAGGTTATTGCAAAAGATTCAATGAATATTGAAGCAAACCTGCAGCTTGGATTATTTTCCGTAACTTCGCGGCAGTTTGAAAAGGCAATAGAACGCTTCCAGCGAATACTTCAACTAGACTCCACCCACATCGATATGTACGTTTACCTTGGAGATACTTACTTAACGATGGGAGAAAAGCAAAAAGCGATCGATAGCTACGAGAACTATAAAATAAGAGTAAAAGATACGTTGATTACTAAGGATATTGACGAATACATTAAAAAACTAAAACAAAACAACTAATTAAGCAGCAAACTATAATAGCCTTGTCTATAAATAAGTAAGTTGCAAAAAACACAAAACTATGCCATCAGGTAAAAAAAGAAAGCGCAAAAAAATGAACACTCATAAACGCAAAAAGCGCCTGCGTAAAAACAGACATAAAAAGAAAGGTCGATAAATTCAGCCAGGAATAATTGAAAGGCGAAACAGTGAGTCGCAATGACTCACTGTTTCCAAGCTTTTCCCTTCTACTTATTTGACCGGATTTTTTTTGATGAAGAAAGTCGTTTCTGCTTTTCTTATTTCGCATCATCTTTCTCTTGTTCCGTCTTTACAACACTTCACCCTTACACTTAATTAAATGAACAGCGAATTATATATTAACGCAACTTCAACAGAAGTTGTTATAGCACTCTTGCACGACAAGCGACTCAAGGAACTAAACCGCGAGCGCTCCGATGCAGGGTTTTCTGTAGGAGACATCTTACTAGGAAAAGTAAAAAAAATCATGCCCGGACTAAATGCAGCCTTTGTGGATGTAGGCTACGAGAAAGATGCCTTTTTGCATTATCTCGATTTAGGCCCCAATTATCAGTCCTTAAACAAATTTACTTCCTTGGCCATTCAAGGAAAAAGCACAACGTCTCTATTGGCAGATTTTTCTTTTGAAAAAGAAATTTCTAAAACGGGAAAAGTAAATAAAGTGATAGCGCATAATCAGAGCCTGTTGGTGCAGGTTATGAAAGAGCCTATTTCAAACAAAGGTCCGCGCATTACTTCCGATGTATCAATACCGGGTAGGTTTTTGGTTTTGATTCCGTTCTCCGACAAAATTTCTATCTCCTCAAAAGTTAGAAAGCTGGAAGAGCGCGATCGTTTACGCAGACTAGTACAAAGCATTAAGCCCAAAAACTTTGGAGTAATTATTCGAACCGTAGCAGAAAATAAAACAGTTGCCGAGTTAGATACAGACTTAAAAGATTTAATTTCTAAATGGGAGAGCCTGTGGAATAATTTGAAAGGCGCTACTCCTCCTAAGATGATGCTTGGAGAAATGGATAGATCTATCACTATTTTAAGGGATATGCTTAACCCATCATTCTCAAATATTTATATAAATGATTTAACGCTTTACGAAAAAATAAAATCGTACTTACATACCATTGCTCCCGAAAAAGCGAGCATCGTAAAACATTACAAAGGCAAGGAGCCGCTTTTTGAACACTTTGGAATTGACAAGCAAATAAAAGCTTCGTTTGGCAGAGTGGTAAATTTAAAATCGGGCGGGTACATAATTATTGAACATACCGAGGCGTTGCATGTAGTGGACGTAAACAGCGGACACCGAGCGCCTGCTAACAAAGATCAGGACACGAATGCCTTAGCCATGAATTTGGAAGCGGCAGAAGAAATAGCTCGTCAGTTACGCTTGCGCGATATTGGTGGAATTATTGTTTGCGATTTTATTGACATGCGCAGTCCCAACAACCGCAAAACATTATTTGAAAAAATGCGGGAGTTTATGAAAACGGATCCTGCAACACACACTGTTCTTCCTCCAAGCAAATTTGGACTGGTGCAAATTACTCGTGAGCGTGTACGCCCACAGGTAAAGGAAAAGACTACAGAAAAATGTCCTAGCTGCGGTGGCAGCGGAGAGGTGCAATCAACTATTTTACTTGCCGATCAGATAGAACGTGATTTACATTATTTAGTAAAAGAGCAAAATCAAAAAAATGTTACACTGGCTGTACATCCATTTTTGGAAGCGTATTTTACCAAAGGATTACCAAGCCGTAAGCAACGCTGGTTATTAAAATATGGTAAGAGCATCAATGTAAAATCGGTTAGCACACACCATATTTTGGAATACCATTTTTATAATAAGAACGAGGAGGAGATAAAGATATAACAAGCCCACTCTTACCCACCCATCCAAAGGTCCGAAGGACTACTTCGGAGAGTCCCTTTGAGAAAAGATAGGGAGTTGTGTGGGAAGTTTTATTATTGCAGAGTTTTCGGCAGTGAGACACTCTTGTACACGATTCTTATCCCTATATTTCAAGAAAGCAATTTTTTCGTTTATTTGTGTAACTATATTTAATTAATTTATATGAGAAAAAATATCCTCATTGTTTTTCAATGGTTGTTTGCCGCCACTTTTCTGTTTGCTTCAGTTAACCTGCGAGCACAGGATACTTTTTCTATCTGTGCTGTAGACTCCGTGACAGGTGAAGTAGGCAGTGCAGGAGCTTCTTGCATTGACAATGTTGGCTGTGGCGGTTGCGGTGGGGTAGTTATTATAAGCGATATTCATCCCGGGAAAGGAGTGATACACTCGCAGGCTTCATACATAGCCACCAATCAAAACAATGCAAAGAACCAAATGAATCTAGGGCAAAGTCCGCAGCAGATCATAACTTGGCTTCAGGCAAACGATGTTCAAGGAAATGCTTCCATTCGTCAATATGGCATTGTTGATCTAGATTCAAATGGAAAGCCAAGAGTAGCTGCATTTACTGGAGCAAATTGTATGAATTATAAAAATCATATTACAGGGCCTAACTATTCTATTCAAGGTAACATTTTGTTAGGTCAGCAAATTCTGGATTCGATGGAGGCGCGCTTTTTAAACGAACCCGGAGATTTAGCATGTAAGTTAATGGCTGCGATGCAAGGCGCAAAGGTTATAGGAGCAGATACCAGATGTACCAACTCGGGGAACTCTTCTCTTTCTTCGTTTTTGCGCGTTGCAAAGAAGAATGATGTAGCTCCTAATTATTACATATCTCTAAACGTTCCCCAAGGACCTGTAGGCTTTGAACCCATCGACTCGTTGCAAACTCTTTTTAGTAAAGTGCATAATTGCCTGACCTCAATTAATGAACAAAATCAGGAACTCTTGCCTCTAACAGTTAGTCCTAACCCTGCAACCGACCATTTTATATTTATGTTGGAAGGAAAAGAGCAGGAAGGTTTTTCTGTAGGAGTCTTTAACACACTTGGACAGCAGGTGTTATTTGAAATGCTAAAGTCGGGTGACGGTGTTTCTGTTTCTTCACTGGAAACAGGAATATATTTTTATAAAGCCGTTTCTAAAGATGGAAGGACTGCTTCAGGTAAATTTGCGAAGGAGTAATGTTATTGCCCATTTTGGGGTGTATAACAGCACCTTTCAGTATTTTTAGGTTCAGGTATTTACTCCAAATTTAAGATTAAAAATCTCTAAAGCAAGTGCGGCATTTTTTAAAATGCAGAGGAATAAAATTTTAAGCGCAGAGTCCCGAAGCGGAGACTCTACTTTGGCTAAAACAAAAAACCCCCTCCGATTTCCGGAGAAGGTTTCTGTATTTGTCGTCCTTCCTCTCTCCCCTTTGGGGAGAGTTGGAGAGGGGTGGCTGTTTGCTTAGTAATCCATTCCACCACCCATGCCACCTGGCATTTGCGGCATAGCAGATTTTTCTTCTTTAATATCTGCAAGAACGCACTCGGTTGTAAGGATCATTCCTCCAACAGAAGCAGCGTTCTCTAGTGCAACACGTACTACTTTCGTAGGGTCTATTACACCGGCAGCGATAAGATTTTCGTATTCATCGGTACGAGCGTTGTAGCCAAAATCGTTTTTGCCTTCGCGAACTTTCTGAACTACTACAGAGCCTTCAATTCCGCAGTTTGCAGAGATCTGGCGTAGTGGTTCTTCAAGCGCACGTTTTACAATTGCAATTCCGGTAGCCTCGTCTTCGTTAGCACCTTTCATTTTTTCTATAGACTCAATTGCGCGGATGTAAGAAACTCCACCACCTGCAACAATTCCTTCTTCCACAGCAGCGCGGGTAGCGTGTAAGGCATCGTCCACTCTGTCTTTCTTCTCTTTCATTTCTACTTCAGTAGCTGCGCCAACATAAAGTACTGCAACGCCTCCAGCAAGTTTTGCTAAACGCTCCTGTAGTTTTTCTTTGTCGTAGTCAGAGGTAGTAGATTCAATTTGAGATTTTATCTGATTTACACGTGCAGTGATATCTGCTTTTTTGCCAGCACCACCAACTAGGGTAGTGTTGTCTTTGTCAACTGTGATTTTCTCAGCAGTTCCTAGGTAAGAAAGATCAGCATTTTCTAATTTGAATCCTCTCTCTTCAGAAATTACAGTTCCACCTGTTAAGGTAGCAAGGTCTTGCATCATTTCTTTTCTGCGGTCGCCAAAGCCCGGAGCTTTAACAGCACAGATTTTCAAAGAGCCACGGATTTTATTTACTACCAAGGTAGCAAGTGCTTCACCATCTAAATCTTCGCAAATGATTAAAAGTGGTTTTCCGGTTTGTACTGCTTTTTCCAAAATAGGAAGAAGCTCTTTCATGGTAGATAATTTTTTATCGTATAAAAGGATGTACGGTGTTTCCAACACGGCAGTCATTTTGTCTGCGTTGGTAACAAAGTAAGGAGAAACATATCCGCGGTCAAACTGCATACCTTCTACTATCTCAACAGTAGTTTCAGTACCTTTTGCCTCTTCCACAGTAATTACACCTTCTTTTTTCACCTTTGCCATTGCCTGTGCAATTAACTTTCCAATAGCGGAATCGTTATTTGCAGAGATGGTAGCTACTTGTTCAATTTTTTTGTTGTCATCGCCAACTGATTTAGATTGCTTTTTCAATTCAGCAACAACCGCATCAACAGCTTTATCAATGCCGCGTTTTAAATCCATTGGGTTTGCTCCAGCTGCAACATTTTTTAATCCTGCAGTAACAATTGCTTGTGCAAGAACGGTAGCCGTGGTAGTTCCATCGCCAGCCATATCAGCAGTTTTAGAAGCCACTTCTTTTAAAAGCTGTGCGCCCATGTTTTCTACTGCATCCTGTAGTTCAATTTCTTTTGCTACAGTTACACCATCCTTTGTAATTTGTGGTGAACCAAATTTTTTGTCAATGATTACATTACGTCCTTTTGGACCTAAGGTTACTTTAACTGCATTAGCTAAAGCATCTACACCGCGTTTCATCGCATCGCGTGCATCGGTATCGAAAGTTATTTTTTTTGCCATGGTTATATTTTAGTTTAGATATTTATATTTTACTTTATTGTTCGGATAACGAATTGTTTCGAATTTGCGAATGAAGGAAAAGGCTGTTATTCGAAAATTCGTATTGATTCGTTATCTTTACTTTTTACCCAATCACCCCAAACACATCGTCCTGACGCATAATAAGGTATTCTTTGCCTTCTACTGTGATTTCTGTGCCAGCGTATTTTCCGTAGAAAACTGCATCGCCTACTTTTACAGTCATAGGTTCGTCCTTTTTCTTACCCGGACCAGCTGCTACAATCTTTCCTTTTTGTGGTTTTTCTTTTGCTGTATCAGGAATGATGATTCCCCCAGCAGTTTTTTCTTCAGCAGGGTCAGCTTGTACTAGTACTCTGTCGCCCTGTGGTTGAAATTTTACTTTTGCCATTGTTGTGTGTGTTTTATATTGTTAAACTTATTTTTATTTTATTGATTGCTTTAGTCACATTTTATGCCAAAACGGAGATTCCAATTTTATCGGACAATTTTTCCGTGATTAAGATTCTGCTTTCTTTAGCTGTCAGTTTATAAGGTGACAGGATGGCAATTCCTTATTGGGCGCTGTCAGCAGGCGTAGAGGCAGGTGCAGGAGCAGCCTGCTCTTGAGTTGGCATTACAGGAGCAGTGTTGCCTGGCATAGGCATATCAGCATTTTTTACTATGGAGCTTTTAGTTTCTACAGTTGTTGAGCCTGTGCCTACGAGTGCGGTAAAAGCAATGCAAAGAACTACCAGCCCTCCTATAAAACCCCAGGTAATTTGCTCAATAAGCTCTACCTGTTGCTTTGCGCCTACAATGGTGTTTGAAGACATGAAATTTGAAGAAATTCCACCGCCTTTTGGGTTCTGAATTAGAACAACCAATACAAGGAGGATGCTTACAATAATAATTAGGATTGAAAGAAAAGTTGCCATATCTAAAATGTTAAATGTTAATCTTTTTTGTTATTCTCAAACAGCTTTTTATCTAAAATATTGCTGCTTATTTGTTTTTTTGATCCTTTAAAAGTTTTTTTATTTTCTCTAAAAGGGGGGCGAATATATGAATTTTTTCGGGATGTTTTACAAGCAATATTTCATAAGCTCGTAGCGCTTTTGGAAGGTTTCCTTGCTTTAAATATATGCTCGCAAGTGTCTCAGAAACAAAGGTTTCGTTGTCCTGGAGGCTCTTTTTAGCCATTGTTTCAGCCGAGTAAAACTCCACCTTGGGCTTAGGATCAGATTTGGCAGTTTGATCCAATAAGAAGTTGTCTATAATACTGGTTTTGTTCTTTCTAAATACAGACTTTTCCTCAACAACAATTTCGGGAGTTTTTCCACCAACTACTTTCATCCAATCTGTAAAAGAGTAAGCAGCATTTTCAGTTTTAAGATTTTGTTGTTTAATTGGAGTAGCCGTTTTTTGCTTCTGACTCTTTTCTTCTTGCTCTTGGAATAAATCTACCGTCATGGATGTGCGGTACGCTTCGCGCAACATCTCTTTTTCAAGAATTGCTAATTCATCAAACTCATCAACTTTTTCTATCTCTTTAATTTCTTTTATAGCTTCAATGCGTTCTTCTTTAAGAATTGCAATGGATTCTAGTTTTGGAAGAATTTCTTTTTCGATTGCAGAGCTAATGGTTTGCTCTTTCGGAACTTCAACTAGCGCAACAAATTTTTCTTTTTCAACTAGTTCTGTTACTTCAATTTTTGCTTTTACTTTTTTCTTTATTAGATTATAAAGCACTTTTCCGCTAGGAGCATAGGCCGATGTGATGTGCAGATTTTTTTCGTAGTCGATGCTGTTTTCGTTGTGCAGGTTTTTCAGATACAGCATCCTTCCTGCTTGAAAATAGGGATATTCCTGAACCAACTTTTCCAAGGCAGCGATGGAATGCCCATTCAGATTTTCCGGGTGGGATAGGTATTGTATGAATTCCTGTTTGGTCATTTAATTACTACCAGTTAATCATTGCGCGGTTAAAAATATCTTGTACCAGCTGCTCATTTATCTGCCTGATTAATTCATCCTGTACCGCTGCAATAGGCGAGGAGCTGGGAAAATCTGCAAAGCGGGAAAAGGAAGTTTCAAATTTTTGCTTTTCATCTTTCACATTATTAAAACGAACATTTATAGTAATGGTTAGTCGGTTTAATGCAGATAAATCATTGCTCTGTAAAGCAACAGGGACAATGGCGTAATTTACAATTTCTCCTTCAAAATTTAAATCCCCGTCTCTGTTAATAATGCCCAAGCTGGTTTGTGAGGTATACATGTCTTTTAGCGCCTCGGTAAGTGTTTGACTGATGGTTGGTGGCGCCAGTGTAGTATTGTTTTTAAAATATTGAATGGAAACAGTTTTAACATCGGGCGAAACAGAAGCTCCCGAAAATGAATAATTTATTTTGCAGGAGGTAATACAAGCGCAAAATAACGTTAGCAAAAGACCGTATGTAATTACACGTTTCAACTTAAAGCATTTTATTTTTTACAAACCTACTACAATTTCATCAGGTGATTTACCTCCAAAAAGCATACGAGCAGGGTCTTCGCACATTTCTTTCACCTTCACCAAAAACCCTACCGACTCTTTTCCATCAATAATTCGATGGTCGTAGGAAAGTGCAACATACATCATAGGGCGAATTTCTACTTTTCCATTTATGGCAACGGGTCTTTCTACAATGTTGTGCATGCCCAGTATGGCAACTTGAGGAGGGTTTATGATAGGAGTGCTCATCAAGGAGCCAAATACTCCTCCGTTGGTTATGGTAAAAGTTCCTCCGGTCATTTCGGCTAGGCTTAATTTATTATCGCGAGCTTTTGTGGCAAGTTCTTTTATGCTAAGTTCGATTTCGGCAAGCGATAAACTTTCGGCATTTCTCACAACTGGAACAACTAGCCCTTTAGGAGCGCTTACAGCAATGCCTACATCGCAATAGTTGTAATAAATTATTTCTTCTTCATCAATTTGTGCATTTACAGAGGGGAACTGTTGTAACGCCTCACAAACTGCTTTGGTAAAAAAGCTCATGAACCCAAGCTTGGTGCCGTATTTTTTTTCTAACTGTGCGTTGTATGTTTTGCGCAGCTCCATTATTTTACTCATGTCAATCTCGTTGAAGGTAGTGAGCATGGCCGTTTGGTTTTTTACAGCCACTAAACGTTGCGCCAATTTTTTACGTAAGGGCGACATTTTTTTACGCTCTTCACTTCTTTCTCCCAGTTTAGAATGGGTGCCACCAAACCCTTTACTCATGGCATTTAGCACATCGGCTTTAGTAATTTTTCCGTTTTCGCCAGTGCCGGAAATTTTTTGAGAAAATTTATTTTCTTCAATAATTTTTTTTGCCAGTGGAGTAGCGGCTGCTTTTGCCAGCGTCTGGCTGTTGGTTATTGGCTGCTTTGTCTCTGGTTTTTGACTTTTTACTTCTGCCTTTTCTTTGTCTACTGCGGACTGCTTACTGCCTACTGGCTCTTTGGCGTTTGTATCTATTCTTCCAACAGAGGCGCCTACCTTTATCACATCACCATCTTGTGCAATAATTTTTAAAGCGCCACCTTGTTCTGCACTTACAGTCAGCGTAGCTTTGTCGGAATCAATTTCCAATACTTCATCATCTTTAAAGACATACTCTCCATCTTTTTTTAACCAACGAGATATAGTTACTTCGGTGATGGATTCTCCGGGAGAGGGTACTTTAATTTCTATGGTTGCCATGTGAAGAGTCTTTAGTAGTTAGTATAGAGTCGTTAGTTTTTAGTGCTGAATAGTTAGTTAAGTATTTTATTACTTATATTTTTCTTTAAGCCAGAAATCATCTTTTGTATTTCTTCAACAGAAGCAGCAATTTCTGTAAGTTCCGAGTTTGAAATATACTTTAATCGGTTTGCGACTATAAACTGCGTTTCAAATTCACACGAAGACCCAAGTGCAATTCCAAGAAAATTATTAAACTCTTTACTAGAGTTTCTGCCTGCCCCTTCTGCTATATTAGATACTATGGAAACAGCGCATCTATTAATTTGATTTGTTAAGTCGTATTTTTCTTTTTCAGGAAACTTATCCGTTAGCTTATAAGTAGCTACTACAAGGTCAATAGCCTTTTGCCAAACTTTTAGGTTTTTATATTGATTCATTTTTTTTATTTTATCTCTTACTTGTCTTCCCTGTATTTTCTAAAGCTTTTACACTAATGACTAACTACTATAGGCTAAATACTCTGTCCACAATTTCCTTCTGCTGAACTTCATGAGTTTTTTTGCTTCCGGTTGCTGGGCTTGCGCTTTCGGGACGAGAAATGCATTGCAGCTCGCCACCTTTCAAGTGCGGAGAAACAGTGCGCAGTAAATATCCCCAGGCTCCCATGTTGTGCGGTTCTTCCTGTACCCATAAAAACTCGGTAGCTGATTTATATTTTTCCAATATATCGGCAAATTGTTTTTTCGGGAAAGGATAAATTTGTTCTATTCGAACTAAGGCAATATCTGAATTTTTTATTTCTTCTTTTTTGGCTAACAGATCGTAATATATTTTCCCGAAAGTGAAAACTATTTTCTTTGTTGATTTAGTTTGTGCAGATGCATCGTCAATAATTTCTTTAAAACCTCCGGTAGAAAAATCTTCTAAAGACGAAACACATTTAGGATGGCGCAATAAACTTTTAGGGGTAAAAGCAATAAGTGGTTTTCGGAATGGTTGTTTCAGCTGTCTTCGTAATACGTGAAAGAAGTTTGCCGGTGTAGTAGCATTAATAAGATACAAGTTGTTTTCTGCACAGAGTGTAAGAAAACGCTCAATCCTTGCGCTAGAATGTTCTGCCCCTTGACCTTCGTATCCGTGAGGAAGAAAAAGACAAATGCCATTCATTCTTCTCCACTTATCTTCTGCCGCACTGATATATTGATCAATGACTACCTGTGCGCAATTTGCAAAATCACCAAACTGAGCTTCCCAAATAGTAAGTGTATCGGGCGATGCCATGGCGTATCCATATTCAAATCCCAGTACTGCATACTCCGAGAGGTGGGAGTTGTAAATCATAAATTTAGAATCTTTCTCAACGGTAGAAAGAGGTACATATTCTTCTTTGCCATCTTCCAGCATGATTACAGCATGTCGGTGTGAAAAAGTGCCACGCTCTACATCTTGCCCGCTAAATCGTACAGAATGACCTTCGTTTAGTAAAGAGCCGTAAGCCAACATTTCGCCCATGGCCCAATCAAGCTTATTGGATTTTAACATCTCACCTCTTTCTTTAAAGAGTTTTACAATTTTAGTAAAGAATTTTTTATCAGACGGAAGTGACGTAATTTTTTTACCAATTTCATAAAGCACTTTTTTGTCTACCGAGGTGTCAGGCGATTTTTCAAAATCTTTTTCGGTGGCCATGGCAACTCCTTTCCAGTGTCCTTCGAGGAAAGAAGTAATCTTTGTTTTTTTTATTTGTTTGGACTCGTTAAGGCGTTCGCTTAACAAAGTTCGAAATTCACTTTCAATTTTTTTAGCTTGCACTTCATCTACCACAGATTCGCTAATCAATTTATTCATATATATTTCCCGTGGATTGGGATGTGTAGCAATAGCCTTGTATAAAAGTGGTTGAGTAAAGCGCGGCTCATCTCCTTCGTTATGTCCGTATTTACGGTAGCCAAGCAAATCAATAAACACATCGCGGTGGAACGTTTGCCTAAACTCCATAGCTAATTGAATTACATAAGTTACCGCCTCCACATCATCAGCATTCACATGAAAAACAGGAGCTAAAGTAACTTTGGCAATATCCGTACAGTAGGTGGAGGATCTGGCGTCCAGGTAGTTTGTTGTAAACCCTACTTGATTATTGGTAACGATGTGTATGGTTCCTCCAGTTTTGTAAGCATCGAGTCTTACCATTTGTACAATCTCATACAAGATTCCCTGACCAGCTATGGCAGAATCGCCATGTATTAATATCGGGCAAAGCTGGGATGCATCTCTGTTATACGTCTTATCAATTTTAGCTCTTGAAATTCCTTCCACAATTCCTCCTACCGTCTCTAAATGTGAAGGATTAGGCGTAAGGCTGAGGTGAACTTTATTACCATCGTTAGTAACTACGTTGGAAGAATATCCCTGGTGGTATTTAACATCTCCATCAAACAGCGACTCGTCAAATTCTTTTCCTTCAAACTCAGTAAATATATCTTCGTACGTTTTTTTCATGATGTTGGCAAGCACGTTGAGCCTACCTCGGTGTGCCATGCCAATCACAAATTCTTTTATTCCCAGGGATGATCCTTTACGAATAACAGCATCCAGAGCAGGAATTAATGATTCACATCCTTCAATCGAAAATCTTTTCTCCCCAACAAATTTGGTGTGCAAGAAACTTTCAAAAACTACCGCCTTGCTGATGTTATTTAGGATATCCATCTTTTCCTCTTTAGAAAAAGAAGGTGTATTGCGAGCCGGCTCCATTTTATCCTGAAGCCATTTTATGACTTTAACGTTTCGCATATACTTATACTCAACGCCAATAGACTTGCAATATGTTTTTTTTAATTCAGTTATTAAGTCGCGCAATGTAGATGGTTGCATGCCAATTTCTGTAGCTGCATGAAATACAGTATCCATATCGCTTTGTGCCAAGCCAATGGTTTCAATATCATCCATGGTTGGCGTGTATTTCCTGCGCTCGCGAACCGGATTGGTGCGTGTAAAAAGATGACCAACGGAGCGATATAAATTGATGAGATTCAGTACGGCAAATTCTTTTCTAACATTTTCAGGAACTCCTGCTGTAGCTTGCTCTAAATAATTTTTTCTTGCGAATTCAAAGCCTTCAAAAAATTTTTTCCAGCCTTCATCTAGGTTGGCTCCATTATTTAAATATTGCTGGTACATCTCATCGATGGCAGTTATTTCTGAGCTACCTAGGTAGGTTTGTTTTTCCATAAATAATCTAATAAAATCGTAACGAATATACGAAATAGAGAGTATTCCTTAAAAGGGCATAACGATGGAGCTACAGCTCTTTTCCTTCTGAAATCTGTTTGCGTATTACTACTTTTAAGAGCTCTCTTTTCAAAATTTGATCCGTAACGGTTTCCGAAAAAGATTTGTCGATAGATTCTTTAACTGCTTTTTTAATTTGAGCTTCACTGATATCTATTCGATACATTAAGTTATAAAATTCTTGAAAATTTCCTTTTAGTATTTCATCTATGTGCGGAAGTATTTGCTCAAATAATTCCACATACGCATTTTGAAGATTACCAGAATAATGTATTTCAATTCCTGCTATGCGAAAATCTTTTGCAATTTGTGCAGCAGTATCATTGAGGTAGTCGACACGGTTTAGGAAAGGAGCTAGCTCAGTCATTAATACTTTTCGGGATGTAACAATAAGTGCTTAACAGGCCTGTTATTAATTACGTGTTCTTCAATAATTTCATCCACATCGGTAAGTTCTACGCCTACATAAAAGGCGCCTTCGGGATAAATGACAAGCGTTTGTCCGTAATCGCAAATATCCAGACAAGCAGTTTTTTGCGCCCGTACTTTAATGGGAAGATTTTTTTCTTTTAATTTTTTCTTGAACGCATCAACTATTTCCAATCCGTGAATTTCTCCGCAGCTTTTTCGTGGAGCAGAGGCGACTCGCTGGTTGGTACAGATAAAAATATGTTTTTCAAACTTTAGCATATGTAAAAATAATAATTGAAAAAATATTGCGAAGCGAAGTTCTAGTGAATTAAATACATTTTACCATACCCTTGCGTAAAGAATGAATCAGCTCCACTTTCTCTGTGTTCGAGCGATTGGCCGTTTAGTTGAGTAATAACACGATACAGATATATGCCATTTGCCAGCTGATCACCAAACTCATCTTTGCCATCCCAGGCATAATCGGTTATATTTTTTCCAATGTGAATGGGGCCCAGGTCGTATTTATTTAAATCCCTAACAATTTTTCCGGTAATCGTTAATATTTGAATTTTAAAATAATCGGGTACCTGAGTTCCTGTAAGCGTAAAAACAAAGCGCGTAGAGGTAGAGAATGGATTTGGATAATTCAGCACATGTGTGATGGTAGGTTTGTTTATTACTTCGAAAGAAATCATGTATTCTACTTTACCTGATGCATTATCGCTTCGGTCTTTTGCTTGCACTTTTAGGTTGTACGTTCCATCCGGCAACGTTGGGTTGTAGTTAATACGGCAACTATTGTTTGGCAAAGAGGCCGGTTCGAAAATTAAACTACTGCTAAAATATATCCTTTCAAACAAATTTTTATTTGGATGCTTAATATATATTTCAAAGTCGGACGTGTCGTTTAAGGCTAAGAAAGTGTTCTCGTCTTTTAGCGTGATAGTAACTAAAGGTTTTGCAGAAACGAGGTCTCCATTCATTATATGTACTCCATCAAAGGTAACATCTAGCAAAGGGTTAATGGCATCAACACCCACTGTAAAAGGAATTGTTCCAATGTTGTTAAAGTGATATTGCTCTAATTGATGTTCGTTGTTGTAGGGGTTTGCTTCAATCCACAAGCTACTTAATCCGCCCGGTAAATTTTCAGTTCCAAATTTTACTGTTGGAATTAAGATGCTGTCAACTAAAAGTGAATCTAATTTTATAGATTTTACAGGAACTATTTTTCTGTTTGCATCATACACCCAAATATCCACCCATAAACTATCCATGTTATAGTCGCTTATGTTTTCGATAGCCACACTCATGCTCATGCTATCTCCTTGTTGAATGGTGGGGCCATAAAAAGAATAATGCTTAATCGGATTTAAGGATGCATCTGGAACTCCATCGTAATATATCCTCCAAAATTTTAATTGTGCAGGAGTACGCAATGCTGTGTCTTTTACCCAGGCAAGCAGCTGTAGGTAAGGATATATTTTTGCATCAATAGATTTGTCTAACTCATAAACATCAAGCGAGTCTTTAGTTATGCCTTTGAATAATGTATCAATTGTTCCGTCAAGCTTTATTCCATTAAGCGTGATTACGATGGTATCTGCAGCAGCAAGTGTAGGGTTAGTCAGAGCTTCGGGAGAAACATGTTTCCAGTGTAGTGATTTCCATTTTGAAGCAGGTCCAATTATTTCGGAATAGATGTTTCCGCTTTCTCTTTTTACTGAAATGGAATCAGTCAAAAATAATTTCGAAGAATCAGAAGCGCCAAGTAGCTCAAGGCCATTTCCGCACTTTCTTCCAATTAAAATATATGGAACATTATTTTGAATGTTAGGAAACTGCGTTCCGCCAATTTTTTGAAATGCCTGAACTAATCCTGGATTAGTAGTTGGACCACTTCCGCCAACAACATTTCCTAAGTTGTGATCATCGCATGTGTATAGAATTACTTTACTTCCGCAAGGCACAGTAGTTTCTAAAAATTTTCTTAACGTTTCTTGCTGGACAGCATTTCCAGTATAAAATTCAAATCGGTAAGGCGAAGACTGAGGATAGCTTCCATACATTCCAGCGCCATCGTTGGGCCAAGCTTTGCCTGAGATAGGGTCGATTACATGAACTAATACATGAGGAGGCACGGGATATCCACCGTTTACAGCGTCTGAAGAAATTTGAGAGAAGATAGAAAGCTGTAAGCCATCCATGTAAAAATAAATCTCACTAAAATGATTTGCTCCACCCAAGGCAGTATAATTTACAGTACTTACTTCGAGCGAATGATTCTGATAATCTAGGTCAAAAGTCCTTGCATTTCGATTTGTATCTATGTAATTAAACCTATCTCCTTTTAAGAATTGAAAAAAATGTGATTGTCCCCAGCCTCTTTTGTTGGGGATGTATTGAAAGGAGCTTTCTCTCCATCTGAAATTTACCGTATCGCTCGTGTCTCTGCGAACTCGCCAGAAGTAAACTGTGCTATCTGATAACAGAAGCGAGGCTGGACTCCAGGCATTAAAAGGCGCACGAACCACAGCTCCTTTTTGTGTTACATATTGAGTGCTTTTTAGTGAACTATTAAAAAGATCGGTAGTATCAATTTCGAAAATATATTTTGCTGAATTTGAAAACGGATTGGCAGTGTACGCTTTAAGCGTAATAGTATCATTTGGTACAATGGCATATTTATATGGGTATACTGGAATGATATCTTCCGAATAAATTAAAAGAGGAATTTCAAAAGGCGATAGAATATTGTTGTTTAGAAAATCTTCAATCTCTAAAATAGAATTGGAAGAGTCAACGCGCACTTCAAATTTATTTAATCCGGCTCCACGAAGTGGATCAACCGGAAGTGTGAATGTCAGCGTGTCTTTAAAATATAATTTAGAAACAGTGTTAGCGTAAAAAGAAGAAGTACCATCAACAAAGGTTCGTTTCATAGAAACATGTACGCTGTCTTTTGTAGCCTTGCCTAGATTTCTAACAATCACATTTACTTTAAAAGAATCTTGATCTGTAGATACATAGGAAGGTGTAAAATATACCGATGTATTATTTACTTCATAATCCGGAAGAGGTGGGGCATTTAATTTTATAGAGGGGTCTCCATGCAATGTCATTTCCAGACAAGCAGCATTCATGTAAGGATTAATGCCTAATCCATCAATGCTATCTATGGCAGCCTGAATACTTTTTCCTATCGACTTTCCATAAAGATGTTTGCCAATACCTCGGTATAAGTACTGTGTTAGCTGATCAAGTTCATAGGGAGTTCCTGGGCCAGATGAAGCCAAAAAGCCAATCACGCCCTGATTGGATAGTGTATAAATTTCGCTGGAGCTAAGTCCCCCTTGAATGGGCTGGTGAATATCTCCTGCCACACATCCGTCAGCAATAAAAAATGGATACTTTCCATTTTTATTTTTGTATTGATCCGGAGGGAGGAGGTTAAATTCAAATACGGAAGCGGATGTGTGCCCAAAAAATGTAATTAAGGAAATGCCATTGTTTATTAATCCTTTAATGGAATCCGTATATGAAGTTTGTGTTGGCGATGAAGAGTTTTTACTAAAGTGATGTACAAAACCTCCAAAGCTGGTGTCCTCAATAATTTTTTCGTATCCGTAAAGATAACTTGCAAATTGTGCTTGTTGTACTGCATTGGAACCTCCACCCATGTGCAATACATGTTTCATCCATTCGTCTGGATTAGGAGCTATGTGTTCGAACTCAATAACTTTAGTGAGGTAGGTGTTTATTTCAGCATTATTTTTTGCGGCAAGCCTGCCTATTGGAATTGCAGGAGATAATCCGCTGCCATTTAAAACTGCTACCAGCATATTATCGCAAGTAGGATAGCCTATGGATGGGACTAAGGAATTGGAGTAATTAATTCCGGTAGGGTCAGCAACTGTATTTCTTGCAAGGTTTGTTTGTATAGACTTGCCAATTAAAAAAATATTTTGAGGAGGAGAAGGAAATGTGTCTAAGCAATATTTTGCAAAATGACGAATCGCAAATGGATGCTTAGGAATTCCATAACTAAACTGATCGTAAAGATCTTCTATGTCAACAGCTACTACGTTATGCATGCCACCGCCTAAGCTTGCACGGTAATTTTTGTATGCGGTTGCGCCTGTTGTTAAGCTTTTATGATAGACAATTAAAAATGCAGAATCTGTAGCCAACGTGCTGTAGTCTGTAAAAAAACCTGTTCCACGTACTGCCTTAATAGAAGCAGGAGTTAAGAATTGATTTTCAGATTTAATCACACAAAATTTTTTGGATGAAGAAATGGAATTAGAAATTAAAGCGTTATAAGTGCCGCCATTTTTAATTACGGGTACTCTGGTGTTATTTGTCAAATCATAAATGTAGGAAGAAGCTCCTAGGTCATTAAAATTTGTAAAACCATAGTTTGATTTAGGCTGAGAAAGATTATCAGAAACGTAAAACTCAAAAGCGCTTTTGTTTTCAAGATTTACATTATGTGGGTATTTAAAAACCACATAAGGCACTGCGTTTCGGCTTGTAGAAAACGGGCCATTTAGCGCGGACACTACAATTTCTGTTGATGCGCCAAGCGTATTTGCAGGAACGGAGTAGGAGGAATCGATGAGCCGATAACCATCAAAAGCAAAGTTATCCAGCAAAGTATAAACGCCCAGCTTATCTTTGTATCTAACCCGAATATCGTGATCGTTTAAGGTGTTAGGATCATCTGAAGCTCCCATTAAGGCAACTTTAACTTCAGCGTTAGCTCCCAAGCTATATAGGTTACTAGTGTTAAAGGTAGTTGTGTTGCTAGTGCCTTGGTAAAAATTAGTTCCTGCCCAGCCTTCTACTTCGTGATATTCAGGAAAATTAATATTAGTAGAAGTAGATCTTCCATAGTAATACGTAGAGTGGTATTCCACCACATCTTCTTTCATAAAATAATTAGCTGGGGCCGGAAAAGAAGAAAATACGGTATCGTACACAAGTACTATTCTTTTATTACTGGTAGAATTATTCCATGTCAGGAAATAGGCGGAGGTGTCATTAAATAAACTGTAATACGGGTTTGGTTGGCGTACAGGCTTGTTATACAAATCCCCTTTGTAGAGCACAGAGTCAAGCGTACCATCATTTTTTTTGCCATAAAATTCTAAGTAATCTGCAGCATTGAAAATCCCATCTGCTTCGCCTTTAATATAAATAGGTTGTTCTATGCCTCTAAAAAATAATTGCAAGCTTCTTGCATCTAAAGAAGTCAAGGAAATGCCTGCATTAGAAAGTGTAAGGGAGTCTAAGCGATAAATACCATTCTGACTGACAGGAATTTTATAATATTTCTGCGAAAAATTTATCCATTCATTCCAATACGACTGAGAAAAGCTGTAGCTCGCGTTAAGAAAAACGCAGTAAAGAACAAATAAATTTATTCGTAAAAATTTCCGCATTCACTTTATTTAGCTTGTCTGTTAATATCCAATCGTACAGATATAATATGAGAACTAAGTGCTATGGAATTATCGCCCACATCTGTTTTGGCGTAATCAATCATCAGGCGTTTTAATTTAAGACCTACTCCAAAAATCGGCATTAACGTGGTAGTAGGCTTGCCGGTTACGTCTTGTTCCTTTTGAATGTTCATTATTCCGCCTCTCAAGTACACAATTTCTTTATAGTTAAATTCCAATCCCAGGTGAGGGTCAACACTCAGCGGATCGCTTTTAATCAATACGTTTCGTTTTCCATCCATGGTCAAGTCAGCATTTAATTCAGCCAATAAGCCAATGTCTTTTGTCACATCAAATTTTCTGGCTGCACCAAGAATTATTCTTGGCAGGGTAATTTCGTAGGAGTTGGTAGGCAAGTCATTACCTGTTGCAATAAAAACATCTTTCATTTGATCGGTTAGGGAATAATTCCAAACATTAAAAGTGGTAGAAATATCACGAGCCATCAATCCAAATTTCCAATCTTTATTTTCATACTGTATACCTGCATCTAGCCCAAAGCCCCAGGCGCCAGCAAAGTCTCCTACAATTCTGCGAACTATTTTTGCACTGCCTCCTAACTTAAGCCCTTTTATTTTTGGGGCGCGTGCATAGGAGACTATAAATGCATAATCAGCAGCAGAGAATTGAGTTATTTTATCATAATCAACATTACCTGCCGCATCAATAAGCTCAGTGGTATTTGGAATGTTGTCCACTCCAAAGCGAATAAAACTTACTGCAAAGGCGCTGCTACTATCTATCTTTCTTGCTAAAGCACCGTAATCGTATTTTGCAATTCCGGCAAAATATTCGGAATGCATGAGCCCCAGTTGCATGTCATTTTTTATTCCAAGTAATCCAGCCGGATTCCAATACCCCGCAGTAACATCATTAATACTTGAAACGCATGAGTTTGCCATTCCCTGCGAAGCGCCACCAACTCCAATAGCTAAAAATTCGTTGCTGTATTTACGAGGCTGAGCCATTAAATATCCGTGGGCAAAAATTGCCAGAATCAAACAACAAATTGCATACTTTTTCATATAGTAGTAAAGTTAAGAAGATTTAGAGAAAGATTGATTACCAAGGAACTACTTTTCGACCAAATTATTGTGAAATCACCCCGCTTTTTTCCAAGCCCCCTTGGAGTTGTAAAGGAATACAGAGTTTTTAGGAATTTCTTGCTTAAAAAAGATAGTGTAGGAGCACCCCGATGCGTCAAAAACTACTCGGAAGTCATCATTTTCGTAGTTTTTAGCCCATCCACCAGCTGTGCTGAAGTAAGGTGTTTCTCTTTTGGGTCCTATAACGGTAATTCTTTTATAATTGAACTCAACAGAAGCAATAGAGTCTGACCCACTATCCTGATAACAGCCTGCAATAACATTAATTTTTTCTGGAGGAGTTGAGTTTTTAATTTCTACAGTCGATTCGTATGCAGACCGGAACGCTGCAACTCCTTTGTAGTAGGCTGGTACGTTTAATAAGTATGCGTGTTCGTATTCTGCAAAGGGCTTATGCGATTCTACTAGCTGATTGCAATATGTATTTACCTGAATCCAAACAGAAGTTGTTTGGGAAAGCAACACAACACACAAAATAGCATATGCTGATAGAAGCGCAACGACAACTTTTGGAAGCACTTGTGAAATAGTAATAGAAACAAACAAATAGAAAAATACAGATGGAATGTATCCATATCGATCTGGATAAATATAACTAAGAAAAGAGGAATCGAGAGGAAGAACAGGGAGTAAAGAGATAATAAAGCATAAAAATAATGCGCTTGAAATTATTCCTAGCGCTTTATGTTTTATGAATAGTTTCCAAATAGAAAAACCCAAGACCGATAAAAAAATTAACAATATTAGTAGCATCAGAGAACTATTTTCGGATATGCTCTTTAATGCATTTCCAAATTCTCCTATGGGAAGATATCGATAGAGCAAGAAGAACTTGGCAAAATATTTTAATAATGTTTTTGCATAATCCGAAGTTTGAAGGAAGTCGGCCGGTGTTCCAGCATGCCAAATCCAAGTGTTGTAAATTAATTTACTGACAATAAAATAACTCACAAGCATAAATGCTTGAGGCAACACGAGTCGTAATAAAAAAGACTTATAGGTAATTGTTGTCAAATTAATTTTTCGAAATGCCAAGTAAAAGGCAAAAAGCAAAAGAGGCAAAACAAAAGTAAATTCAAACGAATAAAGCCCTAATAAAAAGAGAAACTGAATAAGTAATAGTTTTTTAAAAGAATCTTTAATAAAATAATCAATACAAATATTTATGGTCGACAAAGTTACGATAGCGTGGAAAAGCCACTTAATATTTATGGCTGTCCACAGCACGTTTTCGGTTTGATATGGGGAGAGCAAAAAAATAGCAGCGACAAGAATCGAGGGCCAAACATCGTCTTTTTTCAAAAAAAGTTTTATTATTTTCTTAGAAATAATATAAACTAAAAATGCATTTAATGCGTGAAGTATTATAGCGGTCATAACCCAATAAGCGGAATTAAATCCAAACAGTTTAAAAAGGAAATACAAAAGTGAATAACCCACTAAATAAGGCGCATCTCTTTTTATTGCGTCAAACAAAGTAGAACTGTCAGAATTTTCGAAGGGTGCAAAAAAGGAGTAGGAGTCCCCGGGGATAAAGAGCTCAAAGCAGTTTCTATACGCAACAAAAGAAAGCGAAGCTAACGCTAAGAACACCCAAAGTCTTTCTTTTTTATGCATTGTTCAAAGGTATGCGAATCTTGCTTTATCTGATTAGACACTTTCTGCTGCTGATTGCTTTTTCGTACTTTTGTTAGTAGATGATTAGAAAAAATATTCCCAATTTTATTACCCTTTGCAATTTAATATGTGGATGTATTGCTATTGTGTTTGCGCTTGAAGGCAATTTGATTTGGTGTGCATACATGGTTGTGTTTGCTGCAATTTGTGATTTGCTGGACGGCATGGTCGCTAGGATGCTCAAAGTAAGCTCGGAACTTGGTAAGCAATTGGATTCGTTAGCGGATGTAGTTTCGTTTGGAGTAGTGCCGGGGGTTCTGCTTTATAAAATGATTATTTATACGCAAACTTTTGTTTACTTCAATACCGATCTTTTTGGGTTTATCAGTAATCACTCTGTACTGGGGAAAGAAATAAATTACCTAGCCATGACAGGATTTTTGGTAACCGTTTTTTCTGCCATTCGCTTGGCTAAATTTAATATTGATTCCAGACAAACTAATCTTTTTATAGGGCTACCAACTCCTGCCAATGCTATACTAATTGCATCACTTCCTTTAAGTATTCCTGAGTCACTTACGGACATGTTGCGCCCAACAGGACAGTTTACGGTTGAACAGATAAGTTCATTCGGCTCTGTTGTTAACGAAAAAAACAATATCTATGAAATTTTATTGCAACCTCATTCAGTTATTGCACTAACTCTTATCTCTTCTTTTTTATTGGTAGCACCTCTGCCTTTGTTTGCATTTAAGTTCAAAAATTTTAGCTGGGAGGATAATAAAATACGATACATTTTTTTGTTCCTTACGATACCACTTTTGCTAATTTTTAAGTTCTTAGGTATTCCTTTAATTATAATTTTGTATATCGCTCTTTCGTTAATGAATAAACTAATGACCAGAAAACTAACAAACTAATATTTATTATGCCAAAGTATAAAGTAGAAATCAATGTAATGCCTCTCAAGGCGCTATTAGACCCACAAGGAAAAGCAGTAACTGGCAGCATGAAAAATATTGGTCTTCCTGAAATAGAAAATGTAAGAATTGGGAAACACATCTCCATGGAACTAGAAGCTGCTTCAAAAGATGCTGCACAAAAAAAAGTGGATGAGGCGTGTAAGAAACTACTAGCAAACCCCATCATGGAGTTTTTCGAATCAACGCTGGAAGAAGTTAAGTAGCTTTTTTAAATTGATTGTTTTTAATCAAGGAAATCGAATAAAATATTTTTATTATTTTTTATTGACGTATAAGAAAAGTGGAGGTAGGATAGTAAATCTCCCAGAAAAACTCTAGTCTAATTTTAAAACTGCAACAAAAGCGCTTTGTGGGATTTCCACGTTGCCGATTTGTTTCATTTTCTTTTTACCTTCCTTTTGTTTTTCTAAGAGCTTACGTTTACGAGAGATATCACCTCCATAGCATTTTGCAGTAACATCTTTGCGTAAGGCAGAAATTGTTTCGCGAGCTATAACCTTTGCTCCAATCGCAGCTTGAATGGCAATTTGAAATTGCTGTTGTGGAATTAACTCTTTTAATTTCTCGCAAATCTTTCTTCCAAACACATGTACGTGACTTTTGTGAATTAAGGCAGAGAGCGCATCTACCTGATCGCCATTTACTAAAATATCTAATTTGGCAAGATCAGATTCGCGGTAATCCAGCGGGTGATAATCAAACGAAGCATATCCTTTGGAAATACTTTTCAGTTTATCATAAAAATCAAATACCACTTCTCCCAATGGAAGTTCAAAAGTTAATTCTACTCTATCGGTTGTAAGGTAAACTTGGTTTTTGATAATCCCTCTTTTCTCCATACACAGATTCATGATGCTCCCTACAAAATCTGCTTTGGTAATGATGTTGGCAATAATATAGGGCTCCTCAATTTTTTCCATCATAGTTGGGTCTGGCATTTCTGATGGGTTGTTCATCATTTTCATTTTCCCCTTGGTGTCGTACACTTTGTATCCTACGTTTGGAACGGTAGTAATTACATTCATATTAAACTCCCTGTCTAATCGCTCCTGCACAATTTCCATGTGTAATAATCCTAAGAATCCGCAGCGAAAACCAAATCCTAAGGCAGCAGATGATTCAGGCTCCCAAGTAAGTGAGGCATCGTTAAGCTGTAGTTTTTCCATGGCATCGCGCAGCTCATCAAAATCATCGGTAGTAACCGGATAGATTCCTGCAAATACCATTGGCTTTACATCTTCAAATCCTTGTATCCCTTTAGCCGGGTTAGCTACTAACGTAATGGTATCGCCAACTTTTACTTCGCTAGCTTTTTTAATGCCAGAAATAATATAACCTACGTTTCCGGTCTCAACAATATCTTTGGGAGTTTGTTTTAATTTTAAAATTCCAATTTCGTCAGCATTATATTCATTGCCGGTATTTACAAATTTTATTCTATCGCCCTTTTTTAATTCCCCATTAAAAATTCTGAAAAAGGCTATGATGCCTCTGAAAGAATTAAATACGGAATCAAAAATCAATGCTTGCAATGGTTCTTTCGAATCTCCTTTGGGAGCAGGAACTCTGGCTATAATGGCAGCTAATATTTCATCAACACCTAATCCGGTTTTTCCACTTGCTTTTAAAATATCCTCTCGCTTACATCCAATGATATCAACCATTTGATCCGATACTTCATCCGGCTTAGCAGATTCCATATCACATTTATTTAGCACCGGAATAATTTCCAAATCATTATTTAGCGCTAAGTACATATTGGAAATTGTTTGAGCCTGAATACCTTGCGATGCATCAACTAAAAGTAAAGCGCCTTCGCAAGCTGCAATAGCTCGGGATACTTCATACGAAAAATCAACGTGACCTGGAGTATCAATTAAATTCAAATAATATTTTTCTCCTTCATGGATGTATTCCATTTGTATAGCATGACTTTTAATAGTGATGCCACGCTCACGTTCAATATCCATATCGTCTAAAACCTGCGCCATCATTTCGCGCTTATTGATAGTTTTAGTTGTTTCAAGCAAACGATCGGCTAGCGTGCTTTTGCCATGGTCGATGTGAGCGATGATACAGAAATTACGAATATTTTTTAAAGGAATAGCCATTGGGCTGCGAAAGTAACTAAAATACAGCTATCTATTTTAAACCCAAAAAGTTCAATTGAACTTTTTGCCCGAAAGGCAGACATTGAAAATGAAAAAGTTAACCTTTGCTTTAGAAGAAATAAAATCTTTCATTTTCAATGTATGGGTTAACCCTGACCAAATTGTTGTTTTGCAACGATTTGCGTCAAATATGTGGGGAAATTTATTAACCCAATTGCAAAATCCGGGTTAAAAGTATAAGATGTGAAGAATAAGAAAAATTAAGATTCTCTGGAGAGCAGTTTCTCGGTTAAATTCAGCAGATTATTCTTTTTATCTGAATCGGCATTTACCTTTTCAAGTGAAGTTATTGCCTTTTGATGAAAGAAGAGAATTTCTCCCTCAGTAACTTTTTTAATATTTACAAAATCATAAATACGAGTTACGGCTTCAATTTTTTCATTAGAGTCTCTATCGTTAGTCGTTTTAATGCCAATCCATTGCTCCAACTCTTCGCTAAGTAAAGGGCTTGTCATAGCCATTTCCCTGGCTTTTATGAGCAGAAAGGTTTTTTTATTTGCAATGATATCCCCGCCTTTTATTTTTCCAAATTTACCTTCTTCGCCATATACATCCAATAAGTCGTCCTGCAATTGAAAGGCAATCCCTATATTTTTTCCAAACTCATATAAATGTTTTGCGTCTTCATCGGATGCGCCACCAATTAACCCACCAATTTTTAAACTAGCTGCTAGGAGCACTGCCGTTTTTAGTTCAATCATTTTTAAATACTGAGGGATGGAAATTTTATAGCTCTGTTCGTAATTCAAATCTAGTTGTTGTCCTTCGCAAACGCCAATAGCCATTTCATTAAACGTGCTTAATACGTTAATTAATATTTGTGGTTCAAGTTTGCTGTCGGAAATTAGCTGGATAGCTTTTACCATCATTACATCGCCACTTAGTATCGCAACGTTATTATTCCATTTTTGATGTACTGTAGGTTGCCCTCTCCTTATGGGAGCATTATCCATAATATCATCGTGCACTAAGGTGAAGTTATGGAACAGCTCCACAGCAAGTGCAGAGGATAAAGCTTTTTCAGTTTCTTCTTTATAAAGTTTGCAGGCAGTTAAAACAAATAATGGGCGAATTCTTTTTCCGCCAAGCGATAACATGTAGCGAATGGGCTCGTATAATTCAGGAGGAGTATTAGCGAGTGAGGTTGAAAACTTTTCAACGGCAGCACTAATTTTATTTTGAAGATACGGAATCAAAAGAATTATTTTCCAATAATGTATTGAGTATTCGCTATCACCTTTTTCAGCCCCTCTTCGAGTGGAATAAATGGTTTGCCAAGTAGCGTTTTCATTTTAGTTGCATCTGGCATTCTTCGGGTCATGTCGCCTTCTGGAAGAGGAGGAAGGTGAATTATTTTAGATTTAGAATTGGTAATTTTGATGATAGTATTAGCAAGCTCTAAAATAGTCATCTCCAAATCACTGCCAATGTTAACAACATCATTCACAAATTTATTTTTATAAAAAGCATTTGAGGTAGCAGCAATGTTATCATCGATAAAGCAAAAAGTTCGCGTTTGCTTGCCATCTCCATAAATTTCAATGTTTTCATTTTTTAAAGCACGACTAATAAAACGAGAAATGACAAAATCTTTGCTTTGCTTAGGGCCATAGGTATTGAAAAATCGAAAGATAGCGTAGTCGAGACCAAATTCTTTTTTATACGCTTTCATATATGCTTCGCCAATATTTTTTACAATGGCATATGGGAGTCTTGAGTTAAGCGGGGTAGTTTCTTCGTGCTGAGGAAGCTCTACCGGCTCGCCATATACTTCGGAGGAGGAGGAGAAGTAAACACGTTTTACGCCTGTGCTTTTAGAAAGGTTTAAAATGTTTTTAATTCCGGTTACATCGTTAAGTACTTTTACGGGGTTGGCCTGCGTGCGCTTAACGCCCACCATTGCGGCATAATGAAAAACATAGTTGGGCTGAAAAGAAAAAAAGATATTTGAAATATCCTCAAACATATTTACATCGGCCTTAATAAATCGGATGTTGTCATTATTCGATACAGGAACTTTTTCTAGTTCGCCAGTGGATAAGTCATCTACAATGACTAGGTGATTTTTTTTGTCTTCCGAAAGCTTTTCAGCCAAAGCGCTAGCAATAAATCCAGCACCGCCAGTTATTAATATCTTATTCATGAATTATTCTTCAGCGAGTTTAACTAAGTAATTGCCATAGCCGCTTTTTAAAAGGGGCTCTGCTAATTTTAATAGCTGTGTTTTGTCTATATACTTCATTCGGTATGCAATTTCTTCGATGCATCCAATTTTTAAATCTTGACGTTCCTCAATTACTTGAACAAACTGACCTGCTTGCATTAAGGAAGAGAAGGTGCCGGTATCCAACCAAGCAGTGCCTCGGTCTAGTATGCCAACTTTTAGCTTTCCATTATTCAAATATTCTTTATTTACATCTGTAATTTCGTATTCGCCCCTCGGACTTGGTTTTAATTCCTTTGCTATTTTTATTACAGAATTGTTGTAGAAATATAGTCCAGGAACTGCATAATGAGATTTTGGTTGCTTAGGTTTTTCTTCGATGGATATCGCATTTCCTGCTTTATCAAAGGCAACAACGCCATAACGTTCTGGGTCTGATACGTGATAGGCAAACACAACACCACCATCCGGATTTTGATGTTGCTTTAATAATCTGCCAAGCCCTGCACCATAAAAAATATTATCCCCAAGTATTAAGGCTACTGAATCATTGCCAATAAATTTTTCTCCAATTACAAAAGCTTGAGCGAGTCCGTTTGGAATTTTTTGCTCTGCATACGTAAACTTGCATCCAAGCGATGAGCCATCTCCTAACAATTTTTGAAAGCTTGGCAGATCGTGAGGCGTAGAAATGATAAGCACCTCATTAATTCCTGCCATCATCAGTACGGATAATGGATAGTATATCATGGGCTTATCGTAAATAGGCATTAGCTGCTTACTTACAGCCAAAGTTAGAGGATGCAATCGAGTGCCGGAACCACCTGCTAAAATTATTCCTTTCATCTATTTTATTATTATTTCGAATGTAAGAAAAATGTTAATCGCTACAAAACGATTAACATTCTAATTAGTGTACCTAATCTTTATCATCATCAAAATCGTCCCTATCTTCTTCCTCCACATCGATAAAAGGCTTTTCTAAAATATCTTTTACAGCCATTCTTTTTTCAAGCGATAACAGTATGGAAGGCAACAAAAGTAAATTGGTGGTTAAGGAAACTAACAAGGTGACAGAAATTAAAATTCCCATTGCTACAGTACCTCCAAAGGTGGATGCTGCGAAAATGGCAAATCCAAAAAATAAAATAATGTTTGTGTAAATCATACTGTTTCCTAACTCGCGAATTGTACGTGAAATAGCTTTGGAGCGATTTTCATGCAACTTACGCAACTGGTGCCGGTATTCAGTAAGAATATAAATGGTTCCATCGGAGGCTATTCCAAAAGCAATACTGAAAATTAATATCGTAGATGGCTTAAAAGGAATTCCTGCAAAACCCATTATCCCCGCAGTTATTGCTAGCGGAATCAAACAAGGAAGTTTTGACAAAACAATGATTGGCACAGACCGAAATAATGCTAGTCCAATAATTAGAATAGCAAGAATAGCAATCATTAAACTGATGAAAAGATGATGAAATAAATACGCATTACTTTTTAAGAACACGTGACTGAATCCGGTTAGCGCAACGTTGTATTTTAAACTATCGGCTACCCAGGCATTTGTCTCTCTATCAAAGTTGAATATAGAATCTACTTTAGGTTTTATTTCGTCAATTAATTTTTGTAAAGAATCGGTACCTACATCAGCCATTTGATAGCTTACGCGAGTGTACCGCTTGGTACTATCCATGAATGCCGCCAGCTTATTTTCCTTGCCTTTAACAGTTTGCGTATAATCGCGCAGCTTTGCTAGCTCCATAGCCCCGGGAAGCACTCTGTATTTTTTAGGATCACCGTAGTTGTAGGCTTGATAAGCATATTTTAATCCTTCAACAATTGAAACCGGTTTTGAGAACGCATCATATTTATTTATCATGCGCTGAAGCGATTGTATTTTATATAGCGTAGCTCCTGCCGAGCCATTTCTATCTGCAAAAACACCATTTGCTTTTTTAGTATCTACATTTATCTCAAAAGGCATAACTCCATGAAAATTATGTTCGAAGAAATGAAGGTGGGTATAAACAGGATCTTTTTTCGGTAAATCATCTACTAGGTAACCGTTCACTTTAATTTTAGTCATCCCCACTAATGAAATAAGTGTAATAACTGTGATAGTAATATATATTGCCTTTCGATGATTGTGAACTAGATAATCCACCATTTCCATAGTACGAGCTACAGTACGGTTTTGTAGGTGCTTTGTATAGCGCGGAGCTGGCGCAGGTAAGTAACTATAAATGATAGGAAGAAGTATGTGTGAGATGGCGTAAGTAGCCATAACGTTTATTGCAGCAACAATACCAAACTCAACGAGCAGCGAGCTGTTGGTAAAGAAGAACACACCAAATCCAATGGCAGTAGTGATGTTGGCTAAAAAATTGGACATACCAACTTTTTGTATGGTCCGAGCTAATGCCTTCATTTTATTGCCATGTTGAACTAGCTCTTCCTGGTATTTGTTAATGATGAAAATGCAGTTGGGAACTCCAATCACAAGAATAAGTGGAGGAATAAGACCTGACAAAATAGTAATGCGGAAACCCATTAGCTCGAGTGTGCCAACAGAAACCACAACCCCAACTAAGCAAACTATAATGGAAAAGAAAACAGCAATGAATGATCGGAAGAATAAAAATAAAATGATAGAGGTAACAAGGACAGCTAGCAGGAGAAATAAAACCATCTCACCCGAAACTTTTTGCATAAATACGGTTCGTATGTATGGCATGCCGGAGTAGTGCAGGTCTATGTTGTTTTCTTTTGCAAATTCTTTGCCAAGCGCCTCAATTTCCAGCGACATGGAAATTCTCTTTTGAGAATTAAGATGGTTTTTTTCGAAAGTGATTGCCATCAACGTGGCGTTGGAATCAGAATTGAAAATTAACCCTTCGTAAAAAGGCAAATCAATAATTTTTTGATGTAAGCTATCTAGCTCCGCCTGTGAAATTGGTTTTTGCTGAATAAGTGGAACAAAATCAAATTTGCTTAAGCTATCGTTACGCTTCATATCATAAAGCGTAGCAACAGATAGCACATCTTGAATTCCTTCTATCGATTTTATTTTTTCGCTTAAATCATACCAAGCGTTAAATTTTTTCAACGTATAAAAATCGGCATCTTTGAAGCCGAGCACCATTACGCTGCCATCTTCTCCGTAAAGGGATTTTAATTTTTCATAATCTAAATAGGCCTGATCATCAACAGGCAGCGCTCGTGCATAGGTATAGGAAAGTTCAATTTGAGAAGCACGCCAGCCAAAAAAAGCAGTGAGCAGAACCAGCCCGGAAAGGAATGCAATTCGGTTTCGTAAAATAAGTCTGCTAAGTCCAACCCACATAAGATGCGAAGATATAAAAGATGGTTAAGCTAATCGTATAAATGCTGACTTTGTATGCTAAAACACGTACTTTCTTATTCGTATATTCGTGCCAGTCCATGGATTCATTAAATCTTCTTTCCAAGCTCACTTTCCGTAGATTTTCGAATGCCGGAAAAGTACTGGCTGGCTACTATTATTCCAAATGGACAAAGAAGCCCCATCAATGGGGAATGCCCATCAGCATTGCTATTGAACCAACCACCAGTTGTAACTTGCGCTGTCCGGAATGCCCCAGCGGACTAAGAAGCTTTACCCGCGAAACGGGAATGTTGGACGAGAATTTTTTCCAAAAGACCATTGAAGAACTGCACAAAGAAATTTTTTACCTCACCTTCTATTTTCAGGGCGAGCCATACCTGAATCCAAAATTTTTGGATATGGTGAAATATGCTTCTGAAAAAAATATTTATACCGCCACTTCTACCAACGCACATTATTTAGAGGATGTAAATGCAAAAGCTACGGTTGAATCCGGATTAGATCGATTAATTATTTCCATTGATGGCACCACGCAGGAATCGTATGAGTCGTATCGAGTAGGGGGCGACTTGAAAAAAGTAATTGAAGGAACAAAAAATATTTTGAAGTGGAAGAAAGTTCTCAAATCAAAAACACCACATGTTATTTTTCAGTTTTTAGTAGTTCGTCACAACGAACACCAAATAGAAGATGTAAAAAAACTTGGAGAGAAACTTGGCGTTGATGAAGTGAAATTTAAAACTGCGCAAGTGTATGATTTTGAAAATGGCAATGATTTAATTCCCTTAAACGAAAAATATTCGAGGTATAAAATTACCACCCCCTCTTCAGAGCTACGCTCCCAACCTTCGGTTGCCCCCGAAGGGGGAGAAACTGGCGCGCGCTATTCCTTCCCCAATGGGGAAGGTCAGGATGTGGCATCTTGCTGGAAAATGTGGCACTCCTGCGTAATTACGTGGGATGGAAAAATTGTTCCTTGCTGTTTTGACAAGGATGCCAAGCATCAGTTGGGAGATTTAAAAACAAGAACTTTTAAAGATATTTGGTTTAATGGCTCCTACACAAAATTTCGTACATCGCTTTTAAAATCCAGAAAAGAAATAGATATTTGTAAAAATTGTTCGGAAGGAGCGAAGGTGTGGGTTTAAAAAGTCCCTCCTCCGTAGGAGTCCTTTCGGACCTGCCTCCCCGCAGGGGAGGAAAAGGTATCTTTTAAAAATACTGTTAAACATGAAAAAACCACTATCCCTTTTTGTCTACTGTCTATTCTCTATTGCTTACTGCTTTACCCAACCAACAACCTGGATTTCCAACGGAGTTGGTGGTGGAGGTGCGCTGTATTCGCCCAGCATTAATCCTGCTAACAGCAGCGAGTATTACATCGCCTGCGATATGAGTGAGCTTTTTCACACAACAGATTTCGGACTATCCTATTCGCAAACACATTTTTCGGAACTCATTGGTGGGCATAACTCAAAGGTTTGCTTTACATCGACAGCCAATTTACTTTACAGCATCAGCTATCCCGATCCTGCACAAATTGCTATTCCTGTAAAGAGCACAGACAATGGAGTAGCTTGGTCAGCTCTTGCAGGAAATCCGGATCCATCGCAGGATGCAAATACTATTCACGTGGATTATGCTACCCCAGCTCGTATCGTACTTTCTAATTATGGAGCTATTTATTTTTCTTCAAACGGAGGAACCAGCTTTACACAAATACATACGGCAGCAAATAACGGGGCAGGCAATGTGGTAGGCGGTGTTTTTTTTGACGGACAAAATATTTACATAGGCACCAACGATGGAGTTTTGGTTTCTACAAACGGAGGTGCTTCATTTACAACCGTTACCATAACAGGTATTACATCCGGACAACAAATTTGGTCGTTTGCAGGAGCAAAAGTGGGAGGGACTACACGCTTTTTCTGTCTAACTGCAAACTCCGGAGATATTTATGTTGGGCTGCAAGGTTCCGACTATACAGGGTTTTACAAAAGTGTTTACTCCTGCGATTACGGCAGTACACAGTGGGTAGCAAAAAACACAGGCATCACGCTCAATACCGACTACCCTATGTTTGTGGATATGGCAGAGAATGATATCAATACTGCATATCTTGCCGGAAGCAGCGCAAGCGGTAATCCTATCATTATGAAAACTATAAATGCCGGTACAAATTGGTCGCATACGTTTCTCACCACCAATAATCAAAATATAATCACAGGTTGGAGCGGATATCAAGGAGATAAAGGGTGGAGCTGGGGCGAATGTCCTTTTGGATTTGATGTTAGCGCAACCAATAAAGATGTTGTTGTGTTTGGGGATTTTGGTTTTGTACACAAAACAAATAATGGAGGCACCAGCTGGCAGCAAGCATACACAGATATAACATTTCAACATGCTGCGGGTGCGCCCACGCCCACAAAGCAAGAATATAAATCTGTAGGGCTGGAACAAACTACTTGCTGGCAAGTGTTTTTTATGGCCGCAACAAATAACATGTGGGCTAGCTTTTCAGACATAGGAGGTATACGCTCCACCGATGGAGGGAATAAATGGTCGTATAACTACACCGGTAATTCTGTCAACTCCACCTATCGAGTTGCACAAGGAAACAACGGAACACTTTACGCAGGCACTTCCAACGTACACGATATATACCAAAGCACTTACTTACAGGATTCAAAGTTGGATGTGAACGATGCCAATGGAAGAATTGTTTACTCCACGGATAATGGACTTAACTGGACTGTACTGCATCAATTTGGTCATCCAGTTTTTTGGGTTGCGTTAGATCCCAATAATCCAAACCGTGCTTATGCTTCAGTAATTCATTACGGTGCTGGAACAGGAATGGGAGGGGTTTACCGTTGTGATAACTTAAATTTATTAGCGGCCTCAACCTGGACTTTAACCCCTGCACCACCTAATACCGAAAAACATCCAGCATCGTTGGTTGTTTTGAATGATGGAAAATTAGTTGCCGCCTATTCCGGACGAAGAAATTCAGGTGGAACTTTTACTCCCAGCTCAGGTTGTTTTATTTATGACCCTGCTGCAAATTCATGGACGGATGTTACACATCCCGGAATGAAATACTGGACCAAGGATATTGTGGTTGATCCAAATGATGCAACTCAAAATACCTGGTATGTAGGAGTTTTCAGCGGCTGGGGAGGAGCAGCCAATGGACTTGGAGGATTATATAAAACCACCAATCGTGGAACTTTCTGGACAAAGCTGACGGGATCAACATTGGAGCGCGTTACCTCGTGTACGTTTAATCCTACTAATATGAATGAGCTTTATTTAACTACGGAAACACAGGGATTATGGATGAGCAACAACATCAATGCTGGCTCTCCAACTTTTTCTAATGTTTCTTCTTATCCTTTCAGACAGCCCGAACGAATTTTCTTTAACCCTACTAACACAAACGAGATGTGGGTAAGTAGTTTTGGAAACGGTATGAAAATGGGCGCCTTGACTCCAAATAGCATTGTTGATTTCACATCAGAGAATAATTGGAATGTTTACCCCAATCCCGCATCTTCGATCGTAATCGTCACTGCGAGTCCTGATGCTTTGATCAGTCCCGATAGCTATCGGGAGCAGCAGTTTCAGCTCTTTAATGCTTACGGACAGGAAGTAAAAATTCAAAACCTTGTAATTGGAAAAAATGAAATTAATATTTCCAATCTTCCCAGTGGAATTTATTTCCTGAAGATAGGAAACACAGCAAAGAAGATCTTGATAAGCCGCTAATTAAGCTTTTTTAAGAATTACTTTTTTCTGTGTAAACTTATACGCGGTTTCCAGTGCATCAAGAAGCTTAGGCCAGTTTTCCTTGGTGTCATAGTGCTTTTTGTAGCTCTTGGTGGTCTTGATGATGATCTTCCCGCCTTCCAGTTTTGCAGTGCTTGTGAATGATGCGGACTCCGTGTTAACACTCATATTCAAATCATTCAAGCCTTCCACTGAATAACCTGCAGGCACATTAACGGTGATCTCATTTGTAAAGGATTTAGCAAAAGAGATATACACATCATTCTCCCTTTTCTTTTCCTTTTCATCCAGTTCCAACTGACTGCCAATAAGTTTGCCAATATCGAATATGTAATTCTTTCCGGCTTTATTCACCAGGTTTTTGAGGGTAAATTTCTCATTGAACTCAAGGTTCACGGTTTCATCCGTTCTTCCGTCAGATATCAGCTCATACTCATCAAAGGTGACCACATCAAAATCGTCTTTTACATAGTCCTTTAATTTTTCATTGTGCTTTTCTTTACGCTCTCGTATTTCCTCTTCCTTTTTTTGTTTTGCGTCTGCAATTTTTTTTGTATTTCCTCTTGTTAGTTCGCTCGCATCTTCGTATTTAGGATCATATTTTTTCCGGTCTTTCATCGCGTAAGATTCACTGTAAAGAGCTAAAGACTGCATATCTTTTTTGCATAAGCCGGAGAACACGGAGTTCCTTTTTGCTTTAATGTTTTCAAACTGGTCGTCAAGCGTAACATCAAGTTTATATGCAATGGCATTGTCAGCATAGGAACTCGCAGGAATTGTAATTTTACTGCTGTTAAGAACCTTTTTACTTCGGATAAGGGTTGGTACAAACGAATATGCTTCTGTCCCCTGAATATCAGGATTCACGAGGTCGGGAGTAGAAAAATTATTAAAAGGGAAATAGAAAACCTTCTTTCCACTGATATCCGCTACAATACCCACTGATAATTCGTCAACCAGCAGCACATTCTTAATAGCTCCGTAATATCTTGGAACTGCGACAAATACTTCCGCTTTTATTTTATGGCGCTTACAAACTTCCAGGATGATGCTGGTGAATTTATAAGGATCTACTCCAACATAACCATCCGCAAAACGTTTATCATCGGTAAGCATGCCCCCTCGGTCATAGCTCCTGTAGTAATTGTGAACAAGTTGATAGCGCATGTAGTAATAAGCAAGGCGAAGAATTTTCGAAGGATCCTTTTCTTTAGGATGATATTTCCGGATATAAGTAAGCATTTCATCTGTATACAGAGTCGGGTTGTTAGCATCCAGGCGCCTGCTGACGACTGATTGGATCTCATCTTCGGTAACACTTGATTTTGCTTCGCCCATTTCACCGAGGAAACAACTGGAACTCTTCATCATTGTTTCGTTTTCTCTCCACATTGCGGGAGTTGCGTAAATAACCTGGAATTTTATTGTTGGGGAGTTGACATAAGAATAATTCCAAATGTCCCTGGAAGTTTTCCCCCTGTCCCTGTCTTCCAGCTTAAAGGTTTTTACGGTAGAACGGACTCTGCCATGTGCGTCTTTTCCCGCTTCTCCTTCCACAAGTGGAGGTGCGCCATTGTATGAATTAAAGTTGATAAAGAATCCACGGTCCATGGTGAACTCAAATTTTTGAGCCATCACCGGATATGTTTTGCTAAGCGTAAAAATGAATGGGGAAAAGGCGTATTCTTTCAGGCCAACAAAATAATTTACACTTTTGGAGGTATAGTAATAATCAATAATGTCACCGGGTTGAAGATCGGGAATAGCAATTTTCTTGTAGTTCACAGAGTAGTAATACGTTTGATAAACATCCGGAATGTCACCGTCCGCATCAACCGCATTTTTAAGGTCCACATCCACCACGGAACCATCCTGTTTAATGATCTGTACGCCAAGGGTTGAACCGGTACTGCCGTAATTTACTGTACTTGTGAAATAAAATTCCGAAAATTCTGTTACCGCTGCTTTATCGTTGAGCTTGATCTTTCTGCGGGTTGTTTCCTCCATGTCCAGAGACTGGTTGTTTCTCAGAAAATTATACACCATTTTTTGGCATACAATAACAGCAGATTCATTTTTCCATTTATCCGGAATTGCTGAAACAGCAAAATCTGCATCGTCATCACCAAAGATCTTTTCCTTAGCCGCCTTCTCCTTATTCTTCATGCGCAATTGGCTGGGGGTGAGCTTTTCCTCGCCACCTGCTTTTTGCTCGTTTTCCTTTTCCTTTTCCTTTTGCTGCCTGATCTCAGAAGGTCTTTGCGCAAAAAGAGTAGTTGTAGTAAATGCTGCGATGAGAAAAATTAAATTGATAGTGCGCATGGTAAAATTTATTTAGTTTTTGAAAGTTGCACGGGATCTTTATACGATTTGCGTAATTCTTTTATACATGAGTTCCAGTTATTGAAATCACTTTTTTTAATGATGGCATTGTCAAGGGTAATTTTTTTTGTGTAGACAATAGTGTTCCTGATCAATTCATATTTCAAAGAGAAATTAAAATCCGGATATTTTTTTTCAACCGGGTCCGGCATATATTCCACTTTGTAACCGGCAGGAACCGTAAAAATTGTTTTAGACGACACATATACCTTGTGTGATATCTGGTAGTCATTTACTCTTTCCGCGGTGTCGATATCCCATTCTGAATATTCTTTGTCCTTATCCAAAAGGACATAGATCTCTTTGTCGCTAATGGCTGTCACGTGGTTTTGCAGTTGGAAGTCATAATTCACTTCTAAGGGTCTTTGGCGGTCTTCCAGATCGGAAGTGGTTACATTGCTTAACTGGATATTAGAACTTTTACGCGAAAAATATTTTTTTAACGCATCTTGCTTGTCATCCGAGCGAATAGAAGCCAGACCACCCTGAACACTTACTTTTTCTTCTCCATTAACAACGTTTTTGAAATGGCCTTTTATCACATCCCCTTCCACTGACATGGTGATCGTAACATCTCCTTTGTTTCGGTCCGCAGTAAATTCCGGAATACGATCCAGGATGTAATTATCTCCATCCTCGATCAGTACCTGCTTGCTTTGAATCCGGTGGGCGTAATCATTAATAGCTATGTAATCTTCTGTCCCATCCAGGAAATATTTTTTTCCATCCAGGATCACAGTGCATATCATGTGATTGTCCACACCAAGCGAAGGAATCGAGTAATCATATGGAATATCCCGGGTGCCGATCCAGGTAAGACGCGCATCGTACCCTGCGGTCTTTAGCATTTCTTTGGTAAGGTTGGCCATGCCCTTACAATCTCCGAATTTATTTTTGAAAACGTTTTGCGCGGTCTCCGGTTTGAATCCCATGATCCCCTGTTCGAAAGCGATGTAACGGATGTTATCCTGAACCCAGTAGAAAATAGCTTCTACCTTTTCAAGATCAGTTTTTTGGGAAGCAGTCAATCTGTCAACTACGGGTTTAAGGAGTGTATTGTCATTTTTAACTTCTTTGACCAACGATGAATACCAGCCATAAAGATCTTTCACGGACTCAAACAGTTTATGCTCGGAGTTATCTTTTGATCTGTATGCTTTGCACAGCACCAGTACATGCGGATAATTGAAAGCCGGGTTCGGAGCATCCTCTTCATTTTTCATAGCCCGCAGATTTTTAGCTGTAAATGAATATATCTTGGCATCCTTCTTAGGATCGTCAATAACGGATTTTACAACATCGTATCCGGTAAAGTTCATTTCCTTCAGTTCGATGGTTAGCCAGGAGGGAACAGAGAAAGAAATGGTTTTTTCCTCAATGGGGAATTGGTCATGAAAATAAACGGACGTTAGATATTTTACATCGTAATATCTTTTTTCAAAAGTAAGTTCTATTTTTTCTCCCTTTTTCTCAAAAGGAAAAGAGAAAACGCACAGTTTGGCATCGCTGCAGAATATCCCATCCTGCTCATAGTTTCTGTAATCGGAGGAGATATAAACAGGTTTTCCGCGCAGGGCCTTTCCTTTTAACTCCAGTATTTGCGATTGGTCATTATAAAAAATAGCATCAGAAAACCTGTGATTGTCTTTAACACTCATTAGGTTGTGGGAGGCCTGTTGATACGCAAGCACCGGAGCTTTGAGTTGTTTGGAAGTGGCAAGCGCAAAGGAAATTTCATCCTTCGAACGCAAGGAGACCACTGCCAGATCTTTTCCCTTATATTTTTCTTTGAGTTGTTTAGCCATCTGAACGTCTTCCGGCTTAATCGTTGTTGGCTGAGCAAAAAGAATCCCTGATGACAGAGATACCACGAGGAACATTATTTTTTTCATATTGTAGAGATGTTGCTAATATACTAATAATCAAAAAACTTGGAATAATAAGCCCGAAATGACCAGGACCGTGATTCGGTCATAGTATGGTCGTTGTAGTCAAGATATGGCCGTGCAGAACCAAATCCAAATTTAACACCAATTTCGGAAAGCTTTTCTTCGTTACGCGCGTCAGGGTCCCAGTCCTTTTTCCAATAGCGAAACCCTAAAGCGCATATTGGTTCAGCCCATATTGTTTTTATTTTACCTCCACCTGGGAATTCGTGCTCACCAGCCCAGACTAGTGGCATTTTTGAAATTTCATATCCTGCACCAATAAAAAATCCCTTATTTTTTATAGTAGAAAAAGTCGATCCTGCTCCGGTTTCATAGCTGACAAACATGGGAAAGTTAAATATGCCGAAACCAGTTGCATCTTCATCTCCTACCTGAACATAAGAAATCCCTAAACAGGGCATTGCCGAAATACCTATTGCCTTGTTGTCATTGATCTGATATAGATTATGACGGAGTGTAAACTGATATGCTCCAAGTGAAAATCCGAATGCGCGTTCGTAAATTGTATCTAATATCAAAATGTTATTTGCATTATAACTGTAATATTTTGTTTGAACCGGCCCCTGATAAAAGTCAAAAATAAAAGTACCACCCTCTTCTTTAAAAAAAAGGTAGATTCAAGTCACTAATGCAACTTGATTTTGGTTATTATTATCTATAAATGTATTAAAAAATTCATTCGGTGAAGAAAAATTCAATTTTTTTCTTGGTCTGTTGTTTAACTGGTGTTGTA
>Ga0163152_10001267_pt1 | contig 40423 bp, 42 predicted proteins | sample OliLakLV19MP8IB2_FD_148635 | JGI IMG/M metagenome (GOLD analysis project Ga0163152, IMG submission 148635) | Freshwater microbial mat bacterial communities from Lake Vanda, McMurdo Dry Valleys, Antarctica - Oligotrophic Lake LV.19.MP8.IB-2 | ecosystem: Environmental > Aquatic > Freshwater >...
ATCTATTCTTTGCTTTTGTCCAGCGCCGCTCGCGCTTTGCCAAACTTTCCACTTGAATTGACTCGTCTATAACCTCTATCGATTATAAACGGGTCCGCTATCAATCTTCATCCATTCAATGAACGTTTACCTAAAACACGCCCGGAAGGCAGTTCCGAAGAACAACCCAACCCAAACGTGACTGGTACTGAAGTTTGTCGTTACAAACTTGACTCCGATCCGCTTTGAAAGGCCTGATCCCGACTGAATTGGCCCTATTTGTTCAAAAACGGACTGCAAAGATAGGAGACCGTGCGATCTATACCAAATACCCCCTCACTATTTCCTCGTACCCGGCGCATTACCGCCCGAATTCTTCTTTTGGAAATAGAAAAATCCTATTCATATTTGCACCCCTTAATTTTTAGCGATCATGAAACGTACGTATCAACCTTCAAGGCGAAAAAGAAAGAACAAGCACGGATTCCGTGAGCGGATGGCAACTGCCAACGGGCGCAGGGTATTGGCCGCACGCCGTAAGAAAGGACGCAAGAAACTTACCGTTTCTGACGAAAAGACCTTCAAACGCAAATAACCTTTTGCATCCTGGCGAAAGCTACCTTTACGCCATGGGAGACTTCCGCTTCCAAAAAGAAGAAAAACTTACAAAAAAGAAGGCCATCGAGGAGCTCTTTGAAAAAGGGACCTCCTTTTCCTCTTTTCCCCTACGGGTAATCTTCACCCCCCGGACAGAACCGGCATCGCAAACCCAGGTTCTTATTTCTGTTCCTGTGAAAAATTTCAAAAAGGCCGTTGACCGGAACACCCTCAAGCGCCGAATCCGCGAAGGGTACAGGCTCAACAAGGCGACGCTGAACTCAACCTCAAAATTCAGTTTGGCGTATATTTACATAGCCAAAGAAATACTGTCTTCATCAACGATCCACCAGGCCATCCAAACTTCACTTGCGCGTTTGAACCGGTATGAAAAAAAGAACTAGTCTTTATATCCTGGTTATCTCACTCGCTTCCCTGGCCCTGGCGGTCCCGGTGGAGAAGTACTTTGACATTGCCAAGAACCTGGACATCTTCGCCACCCTCTTCCGGGAAGTCAACGCGTATTACGTCGATGAGATTGAACCCACCCAACTCATACAGACCGGAATCCAGGGGATGCTTTCTTCCCTCGATCCGTACACCGACTACATTCCGGAAGAAGACCTCGAAGCCTTCAGCATTCTTACGACCGGTCAGTACGCAGGGATCGGAGCACTGATCACCTCTCTCAATGAGAAGAACATCATCACTCATCCGTATGAAAATTTTCCCGCATTCCGTGCCGGCGTGCGCGTCGGTGATGAAATTGTTTCCGTCAACGGAAATAATATGCGGGGGAAGACCCCGCAGGAGGTCAGTACACTCCTCAAAGGCAATCCCGATTCAGAAGTCACACTGGTCGTCATTCGCTCGGGCCGGGAGTTTACGTTCCGGCTAACACGCGAAAGGATCAAGATCTCCAATGTATCCTACCAGGACATGGTCGAACCGGGCGTGGGGTACATCAAACTCGATGATTTCACTCCCGACGCTTCCAGGGAAGTGCAGGAGGCTGTTATTTCTTTAAAGCAGAAAGGGGCTTCGAAAATTATCCTTGATCTGCGTGACAATCCGGGCGGGTTACTCCATGAGGCCGTGAACATCGTCAACCTCTTCATCCCAAAAGGCAGAGAAGTGGTGGCCACCAAGGGAAGGGTGAAGGATTGGAATAAAACCTACACCACGCTTAACCCGCCGCTGGATTTGAAAATCCCTCTGGTGGTCATTACCAACGGGAGCAGTGCTTCTGCATCAGAAATCGTTGCCGGGGCCCTGCAGGATTACGACCGGGCCGTTATCGTAGGACAAAAGACATTTGGAAAAGGGCTGGTCCAGATGACCCGGCCGTTGGCCTTCAATGCTCAATTGAAGGTGACAACTGCGAAATACTACATCCCCAGTGGGCGATGCATCCAGGCCCTGGATTATACGCACCGTAAACAGGACGGATCCGTGGAAAAAATTGTCGATTCACTTCGAAACGCCTTCCAAACGAAGAGCGGCCGAACCGTTTACGATGGGAGCGGCCTGGATCCCGATCTCCCCGTTGCGCGGGAGCCCTACGGCTCAGCAGTGCTCGAGCTGGTGCAGTCAGGATTGATCTTTGACTACGCTACCCGTTATTGCGACAACCATACCAGTCCAACTGATTTCAGGAAATTTCAATTGAGCGACTCTGAGTACAAGGAATTTGAGGGGTGGCTGAGCGACAAGAAATTTGAGTACACCACCGCCCTGGAAAAACAGGTGGATGATCTAATGGTTGAAGCAAAACTCGCAAGGAATTACGATGACCTGCAGGAAAATCTGCAGACCGTGAAAAGTAAAATCACACTTAACCACTCCGGCTACCTCCGTCGTTTCCGCGACGAAATCCAACCCATCCTCGAGGCAGAAATAGGCTTTCACACACAGTTGAACAAAGGCCGTACAGAAGCGAGCATGCACCACGATCCGGAACTTCTGGAGGCCGGAAAAATCCTGGGTGATGGTGCCGCATACCAGAAACTCCTGATGCCTCATTGAATGGCACTCATACTCAGTATTGAAACATCCTCAACGATATGTTCTGCCGCACTGCATGAGAAAGGCAGGCTTGTGGCTTCGCGGGAAATCCTTGTACCGTTTTCAGCAGCCTCCCAACTCACGCCGATGATTGACGAACTGTTTACGTCTGCACAGGTAAGGAAGGAAACCCTGCAGGCGGTGGCCATTTCTGGCGGACCCGGTTCCTACACCGGTCTGCGCATTGGCATTTCCACAGCAAAAGGAATCTGTTACGCGCTTGGACTTCCGCTGGTGGCGCTGGACTCATTGCATTCCCTTGCTTGTTCTGTAGAAACCTCTCCCGATGATAGCCTGCTATGTCCCATGATTGATGCCCGGCGGATGGAAGTGTATTGCACACTGCTTACACCTGCCTTCAACGTGCTGGAAGAAACCCAGGCGAAGGTCATCGATGCGGAAAGTTTTTCGGGATGGCTGGAGAAACAACGCATCTTCTTTTTCGGTAACGGGGCCGCCAAATGCAGCACCGTGATCCATCATCCCCATGCGGTATTTTTGGATTCCATAGATGCGCGTGCCGCAGACATGGGGGGACTCGCCTACAGGAAATACGAAGCCGGGACTTTCGCCGAGCTGAGTTCTTTTGAGCCTGCCTACCTGAAAGAGTTCGTCGCCAAAACTAAAAAGACCTGAAAAGAGTTGTAATGGGTAACTTTATCCCTCTTTATGGACGAACATGAAATAATCAACCGCGTTGCCAAAAGTCCCCTGGTGACACTTGACCTGGAGGCACTGTTTCCAGCGGCAGCGATCGTTGAATTTGATATAAAGGATCTTCTTTACCAGGAACTTGTCCTGCGCGAAAAAGAACTTCGGGAATTTGTAAAAACACACCCCTGGTCTAACTACCAGGGCAAGTACGTGGCTCTCTTTTGCTCTGCAGATGCCATTGTTCCAACCTGGGCCTACATGCTCATTGCCATTGCACTCCAACCCTATGCACAGCGTACGGTGTTTGGAACCCGGGGGATGTTGATTGAAGCCCATTTTCACGAAGCGCTGCAACGGCTTGACTGGGAGTCATACCGGGATGCGAAGGTCGTCATCAAAGGCTGCGGCGATGTGCACGTCCCGGAATCGGTGTTTGTGGAGGCCGCCACCCGATTGCGCGCAGTCGCCGCGAGCATCCTGTACGGAGAGCCATGCAGTACGGTCCCTCTCTTCAAGAGGCAGAAACAGAATGGCTGAACAATCCATCATTCTCTTTGATGGGGTGTGCAACCTTTGTAACGGTTTTGTGAGATTTGTCCTGCCAAGAGACCGAAAGGAGGCATTTCTTTTTGGCTCCTTGCAGTCCGTGCGAGTCCGTGAAATGCTTCGAAACTATTCCTATTCCTCAGACAGTCTTTCCACCGTGGTGCTGCTGGAACAGAACCAATTGTATACCCGATCAACGGCTGTCCTCCGGATAGCGCGTAAGCTGGGTGGCGGATGGCCCCTCTTCTATGGCTTCATTATCATACCCCGGTTTTTAAGAGATGGCTTGTACGACCTGCTTGCAAGGAACCGGTATCGCCTCTTTGGGCAAAGGGAAATTTGCATGGTTCCCACCCCGGAATGGAAAGCCCGGTTTATTTGATTAGGCACCGACCCAACTAAAATCGGGACCCCTCATGCATTTATCCTTTCGCTCTGACTACTTTTAAATTTTCGTCCCTGTATGAAGTTTACACGAAGGAAATACACCAATAATGTGCTGTTGCACCTCTACAAGGAACTGCTCCGGCCGCGCCTGATTGAGGAGAAGATGCTCATCCTGCTTCGGCAGAACAGGATCAGCAAATGGTTCAGCGGCATCGGCCAGGAGGCCATCGCCGTTGGAATTACCCAGGCGCTTGAATCCGACGAATACATCCTTCCCATGCACCGCAACCTGGGTGTTTTCACCGGCCGGAAGCTTCCCTTCGAGCGGCTTTTCGCGCAGTGGCAGGGGACAACAACGGGCTACACGAAAGGAAGGGACCGCTCCTTTCATTTTGGAACAAACGAACATCACATCGTTGGAATGATTTCCCATCTCGGCCCGCAAAATGGGGTGGCCGACGGCATCGCCCTGGGATCGCTTCTGCAGAAGGAAAAAAAGATAACGGTTGTATTTAATGGAGATGGAGGCACCAGTGAGGGAGATTTTCACGAGGCAATCAATGTGGCGGCCGTGTGGGATCTGCCCGTTCTCTTCGTAATTGAAAACAACGGGTATGGGCTATCCACTCCCAGCAGCGAACAATTCCGGTGCAAGCAGTTTATTGACAAGGCGATTGGATATGGCATCGAAGGCGTGCAGGTAGACGGCAATAACATTCTGGATGTCTATCATACTGTCAGCGGCATCGCCGAAAAAATGCGCAAAGAGCCAAGGCCCATCCTGCTGGAATGCATGACCTTCCGAATGCGCGGTCATGAGGAAGCGTCGGGAACCAAATACGTACCCAAAAAGCTCATGGAGGAATGGGCCAAAAAGGATCCTTTGATGAATTATGAAAACTTTCTCGTGAAAGAGAAGGTGTTGGACACGAAGGCAGTGGATAAACTACGCAAACAGATCAAGAAGGAAATTGAGGAAGGGCTTGAGGTGGCCTTTCGTGACACACCACCCGTCGCGGAGACTGATCTGGAAGTAAAGGACCTCTTCGCAGCCTACACGCAAGACGTCGTTGAGCCGGCTTCTGAGAAGACATCCGAGAAGCGATTTATCGACGCCATTCGTGATGGCTTATACCAAAGCATGGAGCGTCATGACAACCTCATTCTGATGGGTCAGGATATTGCCGAATACGGCGGCGTGTTTAAGATCACCGATGGATTTGTCACGCAATTTGGTAAAGGTCGTGTGCGCAACACGCCGCTCTGTGAGTCAGCCATTGTTGGGGCGGGGCTTGGGCTTTCCATCAAAGGCATGAAGTCCATGGTGGAAATGCAATTTGCCGACTTCGTTACCGAAGGATTCAACCAAATTATTAACAACCTGGCCAAGACACATTGGCGCTGGGGACAACGGGCAGATGTCGTCGTGCGGATGCCTACTGGTGCGGGGACGGCAGCAGGCCCGTTTCATTCACAAAGCAATGAAGCGTGGTTTTTTCACACACCGGGATTGAAGATCGTCTATCCTTCCAACCCGTACGATGCAAAGGGACTGCTCTGCGCGGCGATCGATGATCCCAATCCGTACCTTTATTTTGAGCACAAACTCCTGTATCGATCGATCCGCGATCAGATTCCTGATGATTATTACCAGGTTGAAGTCGGGAAGGCAAAACTGGTTGCCGAAGGGAACGCACTTACTATCATCACCTACGGCATGGGCGTATACTGGGCTACCGAAACCGTGGCTTCCATGCCCGATCTGGAGGCGGATATTTTGGATCTGCGCACGCTCCTCCCGTGGGACAAGGAAGCAGTCTCCAATTCCGTACGGAAGACGAATCGCGTACTGATCCTCCACGAAGCCACCTTAACCGGCGGGATCGGCGGAGAAATCAGCGCGTGGATCTGCGAACACCTCTTCGAACATCTGGAAGCACCCATCGTGCGTGTGGCCGGCCTGGATACCCCCATCCCCTTTTCACCGGTACTCGAAAACAACTTCTTGCCAAAAAACAGGCTGCAAGGAAAGATCGAAGCGCTCGTTAGTTACTAGGCGGGGCCATTCCCGGGCCAAATTGGCCTTTTTTCGTACCTTAGTCTGTTCAAAACTGATTTGAATCAACACGGGAACCATAGCGAACGAGTATTTTCCTTGACAGCCAAATTCATTGGCTTGTTCAGCCTGTTGCTCTGTTTGTCTTTTGCTGCCTATTCTCAGAATACAAAGGGTGACCGACCGATAAAAAATCAACGCCAGGTCCGGGAGACGCGTGGTAAATCTGTGAAAAGAAAAGAGCGGGGCACCACCCGCGACATTGCCGGTCGACGCCTCCGTACCAAGGGCCAATCATCAGCCAACCGGGCGAATCGCGGCTATCGTCAACCCCGGTCTGTATCAAGTCGTGCCAAGGGAGCGCCTGATCGGGCGGCGGGCCCTCGCGGAAGAGTATTCTCTCAGTCACCACGTCCCTCGAGAACGAGAGCCTGGAAAGGAGACATTTCCGGTTATCCTATAAAGCGGGTAAAACCCTCCGGAGCCGATGCCGCACGGCATAATGTATACCCTCAGAAAGGGCCTTACGTCCGTTACGCACGCAAGCAGCCCAAGAAAAAACCGCCGGTTTATGCGCGGACGATCAAAGGAAACCGCTTTGTTGAACACCGCCCGCGAACCCAGGAGCGTGCGTGGAAAGGGGGTGTCGACAAGGGGCCGATAAAGAATCAAAGCGCCACAGGCACAGTTCGTAATATCTATTCGCAGAAAGGACCCTATGTAAGGTATTACAAGAAACGCGCAGGGCGTAAGGAGCGTTCTGTTTCCAACAGGACCGAGATATCCCAGGTAAGAAGGTACTCCAGAAAACCCAAGACAGGCGGCTCACAACCCCGGGTCTATCTTCCTTCTTCCAGCGGACCATATGTTCAACGGGGAAGGAAGAATGTGTACTGGGGGAAGTTTCAAAAGAAAGAACGGCCTGTAACCACGGACATCACGGGTGGTCCCCTGCGCACCCGGAACTACCGGTCGCCAGTCGCCGGGCTGGTAGGACGGGATACGCTGCAATTCTTCGGCCGCAAGCCGCAAGGTGATCGGTCTCGCAGAGCAAGCGCCGGAGGGTATGTGACTGCCACTGGAAAAGGTCAGCGAGGATGGAAAGGAGACATTGCAGGGTGGAAAATCCGTCAATCAAAAGGCAGAAAAACAATTGCCGGTATCCCGCTCCCGGGAACAGGCCAACGAACCAGGTCGAAGCACGGAGAGCAGGCGCACTTAAATTCAATCATGGCCATTGTATATGCTCGTGATCTGAGCGGGCGTGTAAAAAAAGGGAAAAGACCGCCGGCCAAGGGAGGAGGAAGCATCCGGGCTCAGTGGAATAACAAGGGTAATCCGATCAGCGGAAGAGCCCCCGGGCCTGGGTATCTGGGTGCTGCCCGCTTCTCCGGCACGTTCAAACAAGGGCAATTGCGGCCGGGGTTTTCGCGCGAAAGCGCGGGATATTCAGGGAACATGAAGCGTGGAGCGGCGGCAGGGTTTTCGCGCAGCGGCGCAAACTATTCAGGAAATATGAAGCGGGGCGGCCGCGGATTTTCACAGCAGGGATTTGGTTATTCGGGTAACATGAACCGAAGTCAGGTACGCGGATTTTCGAGACAGGGTGTAGAATATAGTGGAAATGTTCCCAGGAGCATTTTGAGTGAATTCAGCGGCACGGGCCTTGGCTACTCCGGTTTTATCAAGCGCAGCCGCACACGCGGGTTTTCATCGGAGGGGGCCAACTATTCCGGAAGCCAAAAGGGACGCAAAGGGTTTAGCGGTGAATACATCGGGTATTCGGGAACATTGAAGCGGGGCCAAATCCCCGCGTTCTCCAGGGCCGGGGCCAATTACGCCGGCAACCAAAAGAGTCGTAAAGGCTTCGGCGGCGAATACATCGGATATTCGGGAACGTTGAAACAATCCAGGTCCCCCAAGGGAGGAGGAAGCATCAGCGGCATTTTGTGGAACAACAAAAATCAATCTGTTTCAAGATCTTCGCTTACTCCCATGGGCTCATATATGGCACGGTACCCGGGTAACATTGAGCGGGTCGGAGCTGTCAAACAGTTTGGTGAAAATGGAGTTAGCTACTCCGGCTTTGTGCGTCGGGGGGCGTTGGTAAAGGAGTATGGTGAACAAGGCGTGCGGTATTCCGGAAACATGAAGCGTTCATCCGTTGCAGGATTTGAACGGTCAAGTGCCGGGTTTTCCGGAAGAACCAAATACAAGAAACCCGAAAAAGGCGGAGGGAGTATCAGCGGCATCCTTTGGAACAACAAGGAAACTGCCCTTTCAAAATACATTCCGATCGATGCGGCACCCACCAATTATAGCGGCCGCATCGCCCAATCAAGAATCTGGAAATCCCACATTCAGAATCCAAATGCAGCACCCGAAGCATTGCTGAAACACCGGCCAGGTCAAAGCGTTTACCTGGTAGGCGGACTTCAGGTCGGCGTCAAAGAGCAGAAATATTCGAAAAATTCCAAAGCAAGTAAGTATGCCCTTCCCGGAATCGCGCCGCGCCGGTCAAGCGTGAAAGCCAGCGAGTATACCAGCAACATGAAACAATATTGGAATTACAAGCGCAACCCGAACAGTTCCAGTGGAGCCTTAAAGACCATTGCTCCGGGAAAGGCGCAAGCCCGAATCAGGGATTTCCAGGGGAATGTGAAGATGCATAAGTTCTCATTAAGCGGCCTTCACCCAGATGCTCAATTCGCTCATGGAGAAGATGACAATGTGAAAGGCGAGCGCAGCATTTTCACCAACGTCAAACTATTTTGGTCGAGAATGTTCAGAAAGAACGATACACAGCCTGATAATTTAAAAGACAAGATCAAGAAGCCGCAGTATGACAAGCGGGAAAAGGGACTGTGGGCGTATTGAAAAATACTAGAAGTTAAATTCAACCGTCTGTTTCACGGCCTCCGACAGGCTCAATGCCACCGGGCAGGTTCGCGCCGCGTGCATTAGTTTTTTCTTTTGTTCGACGGTGGCCTTGAGGTTATGACAAGAAAAAATAATTTGTATCTCCGCTATCTTTCGTGGATTGCTGGCCATGGTTTTGGTTATTTCTGACGTCATGCCGCTGAGATCAATTCCCTCGCGCTCGGCAACGATGCCCATCAGCGTCATCATGCAGCTGCTTAGCGCCGCGCAGACGAGATCGGTTGGGCTGAAGGCTTCTCCGCGCCCGTTATTATCTGTTGGGGCATCGGTCAGTATCTTATTGCCTGATTTTTGGTGGGTGTCTTCCGTTCGCAGTCCACCCAGATACACTCCACGCATCATCGCTGCCATATATAAAATTCCGTTAGTTTTACGTTCTCTAATTATCGGCTAAATTAGCGTAAAGGTCCCAGCATGCGTATTCAAACATTTCGACGGGTCTTTCTCACCCTGCTTGGAGCAGCTTTTATTTTGTCCTCATACGGACAGACGCAAGATACATATGATTACGATTCAGAGTTCATCTGGGGCATAAACAAGAACTCTTCGGGGGGTTTGATAGGAGGATTTGTATTTAAGAAGTCCAGGAAGCTCAGTGATCGGCTGTTTGAAACATTCGGGCTGGAGATCATGAATGTAAAGCATTCACAGGAAGTGAGAAAGAGCGCCCGGGCAACCGGTAATTTTTTCATTTATGGAAAAAGTAACTACCTCTATTCCTTCCGGTTTCAATACGGGCGCGACTTTATTCTTTTCGATAAAGCCCCGCAGCAGGGGGTTGAGATCAAGGCAGTGGGAGCTATCGGGCCATCGGTGGGAATTATTGCCCCCTATTACATTGAACGCATGGTAGACAATAGTTTCTTTGTTACGGTACATGAACAATATAGTCCAACCAACCCGGAGCATAGTTTCAACAACATTCTGGGAACGGGTAACCTCTTTGAAGGGCTCGGCGAGTCAAGTCTTCAACTCGGCGTAAACCTGAAGGCAGGGCTGAGCTTTGAGTTGGGCACAGTAAAAAGCTCGGTTACGGGATTTGAGGTGGGCTTTCTCCTGGACACCTATTTTAACAAGGTCATCCTGATGCCTACGGCCCAGAATGGCAGTGTTTTTCCCACTGTCTACTTTACCCTGTTCTACGGAAGCAGAAAGTAAAAACTACCTTTTTTTGAAAACTTCGCATTTTGTGTGACTTAATCGCTAATACTTGATTCTGTTATTATATTTGGACCTCTAAAACCGCACCTATGGAAGCGAAAAAGACCGAAAGCGCCGATTTAACCAAGAAATCTGGTTTTTACTTGAGTATCGGCCTGACTGTTACGATGATTTTGGTGGTTACAGCTTTCGAATGGAGGCAGTACGACGACAGCCTGGTTGATCTGGCAGGAAAGAACATTAACACCTTCGATGAGACGATGGAGGTGCCGCCAACAGACATTCCGCCGCCGCCGCCACCGGTTGTTCAGCAGCCCCAGGTTGTAGAAGTCCCCGATGAAGAAGAAATCAAGGAAGATATCAAGGTTAATCTGGATGTTGAGGTTACCGATCAAACAAAGATCGAGCAAATCGTGATCCAAGCTGAGGAGCCAAAAGAGGAAACCGATGAGATCTTCAATATCGTTGAAGAGTCAGCCACTCCCAAGGGAGGCATGGCCGCATTCTACAAGTTTGTGGGTGAGAAAATCAAGTATCCTCCGCAGGCACGCCGAATGGGAATCGAAGGGCGCGTGTTCGTGTCATTCGTTATCCTGAAGGATGGAACACTTTCAGAAGTGCGGGCTATCAAGGGAATTGGCGCCGGTTGCGACGAGGAAGCCGAACGGATCATCAAATCATCTCCTCCCTGGAACCCAGGAAAACAGCGTGGAAAGCCGGTGAAACAGCGCTACACATTACCTATCATCTTCAAACTGGGATAGAAACCGACAAAAAACTTTACACAAACCCCTGGCCAGCGCGTCGGGGGTTTTTTGTTGGTACGGAATTCCTTATAGTATTAATCCAAGCAACAGTCCGGCTACAATGATCAATCCGGCCGGCATGCGTGTGAAGTTGAGAAGAACAAATGTACCGATGGTGAACGCATATGTTTCAAACGTGTTGTCCAGCGGCTGAAATAGAAACACCGCGGCGGCGGCGACGAGGCCAGCGCTAGCTGCCGTTATCCCCTCAAGCGACGCCCGGACGGCCCTGAATTTTTTCAGGCTCTCCCAAAATCGAACAACAAAGAAAATAAGAAAAGTACCCGGCAGGAAAATGGCCGCTGCAGAAACGAAGGCACCGGCGATTTGCCCACCCAGTCCGCCATGCTTCATCGACAACGCGCCAATAAAGGCACTGAATGAGAAGACAGGGCCCGGCAGGGATTGCGCAATCGCGTAGCCGGAAAGAAATTCCCGCGCGTCGAGGTAGTGTTTAAGTTCCACAAACTCTGTATACAGAAACGGGGTCAACACCTGACCGCCACCAAAGATCAAACTGCCGTTTCGATAGAAGTTCTCGAAAAGAAGAACAAGCGGATGGCGCGTAAAATGCCCAAGGGTTGCTGCCCCGATCAACACACCTGCCCACAGAATAAAGTTTGCCCACTTGATGTCCATGGGAATTTTCTCTTCGTGGGGGTGTGATTTATACTTGAATGCCGTGATCATGCCCGCTACGGTGAGGGAGATAGGATAGAAAAATGGAGACCGGATAAAATAGGAAAGAACGGAGGCAAGGACCAGAACCACCATGCCGGTTCGCGTGTGCACACTCTTAACACTCATGGTGTATGCCGCGTAGCTGACAAACCCAACGGCCATGGCCGGAACAAACCGTGTAAACTCCAGAGAAAGGTGCCGATCCTGAAACACGTGAATGAGGATGGCGGCTATCGTCATCATCGTCACGGCCGGGAGAATCCAAATCAACAAGGCAAGATAGGCCAGGTTAGGTCCCCCGATCTTGTATCCAATAGCTGTCAATGTTTGCGTCGAGGTGGGGCCGGGCAGCACCTGGCAAAGGGAATTAACTTCAATCAGGTCTGCCTCCGAGAGGTACTTTCGTTTCTGCACCAACAACCGGAGAAAGAGGGCAAAATGCGCCTGAGGACCACCAAACGTGCTGATGGAAAGCGTCAGTACATCCTTTAGGAAGACACCGTATCGTACGCGTTGATACAATTCCTTTTCTTATTTTTTGAGCCCAATCTCCTTCAGACGCTGGTTTAGAAACTCACCAGCCGTGATGTCGTCCCAAAGTTTTGGTTGATCCGTGGAAACGCAGCCGGAGAGGGCGGCAAGGCTCATCTCGCTCCGTGGATGCATGAAAAACGGAATGGAATAGCGCGGCGTATTCATCAACTCCCGGGGAGGGTTGACGACTCGGTGAATCGTTGACTTGAGTTTCTTGTTTGTCAGCCGCTCAAGCATATCTCCGACATTGACGACCAACTGATCGGGAAGCGCCGTGATGGCAATCCACTTCCCGTCGCGGCGGAGAACCTGCAAGCCGTCGGCGCTGGCACCCATCAGCAGAGTAATCAGGTTGATGTCTCCGTGCTCGGCAGCCCGCACTGCATCCGCCGGAACAGCATCCGGATTCTCTATGGGAAAATAGTGGATGGGGCGAAGGATGCTGTTCCCGTGCCTGATTTTCGGGTCAAAGTAGCTTTCCGGCAATTCGAGGTAAAGAGCAATAGCGCGAAGCATCTCCACACCCGTTTTTTCCAAACTTCGGAAGACACGCAAACTGACATCACTGAAATCAGGTATCTCCTCCGGCCAGATGTTGTTGGGATACTCCGCTTTGATTGGATCGTCGTCGTCTACCTGTTGACCCACATGAAAAAATTCTTTCAAGTCTCCGGTATTCCTACCCTTGGCGTGCTCTTTTCCTTTTCCAATGTATCCGCGCTGCCCGGCCAACTCCGGTATTTCATATTTCTTCTTCGCGTCCTCCGGCAAACCGAAGAACTTCTTTATAACAGCATACAACTTTGTCGAGAGCTCATCTTTCAAAAAATGATTCCGGATGGCAACGAACCCGATCGTGTTGTAGGCGGCGCCCAGATCCGCCACAAACTTTTTCTTCTTTACGGGATTTCCTCCCGTAAAATCAGCCAGATCGAGGGAAGGAATCTGGTCGTGCAATGTGTCCGTCATTTTTGTCGTTGTCTTTTGTTCAATAAAGCTAAATATTTTTGGGTAACTTTCCTGTCTCAGATACAGACTGGGCTCCCTTTCCCGATTCTTGAAGGTGCGGCCCGGAATTTGCTCAACTTTAAAATAAATGCAACGTATGAACTTATTAAATCGCAGAAAGTTTGTTAAAGATTCGCTGAAAGCTACAGCGGCGGCCATCGGTTCAGGAGTACTCATGCAACCAGGCGTACTGCATGCTGCCCCGCAAGCAGTCACGTTTTCCCAGTTGACCCTTCCCTATTCCTTTGGATCACTGGAACCTTCTATTGATAGTCTGACTATGGAAATTCATTACACGCGCCATCATGCGGCGTATGTAAAGAATGTCAATGATGCGATCGCCGCGGAGAAAATCTCCTATGCTTCCGAAAAGGAATTCTTTACCAATGCCTCCAAATTATCGGCCAAAGCTAGAAACAATGGAGGAGGAGCATGGAATCACAATTTCTTCTGGCAGGTCATGAAGCCGGGTGGAGGATCTCCCGACGGAAAAGTTGCTGAGGCCCTGGGACAGACGTTCGGATCGATAGATAAATTCAAAGAGCAGTTTACTTCCGCCGCTACAGGCCGCTTCGGCTCCGGGTGGGCCTGGCTGGTGAAAGAAGGCGGCAAACTAAAAATCGGATCAACCGCAAACCAGGATAATCCCATGATGGATACCAGCGAACTCAAGGGCACTCCACTCCTGGCACTGGATGTATGGGAACATGCGTACTACCTGAAGTATCAAAACAAGCGGGGAGACTATGTGGCCAACTGGTGGTCCATCGTCAATTGGGATGAGGTAGCCAGAAGACTTACCTAAAGTATGCGGCTATTTTTTCTGGCAGGGACGATGGTCTTTGCAAGTTGCATGGCAAGGTCCCAGCAACTAACGATGTATCATACCTTTGGCGGCGCCCATTTTGAATATCAAAAAGATACGTCCCTGTTCCAGGTGAGCCCGAGACAGGTGAGCCAAATCTTGTTTGACGATCCGATGGCCTATCAGGAGTTTAAAAAAGCGAAGCTGCACAGTACCCTTTCGGGAATTCTTGGGTTTCTGGGGGCTGGCATTGCTATTATTCCCGTGGCGACGGCCATCGTGGGAGGCGATCCGGAATGGCCTTTTGCGGTAGGTGGCGGCGCCCTGATACTCGCGTCAATACCGCTCGGCATCAGCTACAAGAACAAAGCGCAGAATGCAGTTGACATATACAACAGCAAGCATTCCGCATTGGGCCCCAGGCCGCAATTGTTTTTCTCTGCAACCGGCTTTCGCCTGGTGATCAGGTTATAGACCGCGCGGGGTTTATCATGACAATCAGTCGGTCATCTTCGATGCGCTCTTCACGCAGGTGCTGGCCATGAATGGCCGGCGAATGGATGCCTTCCCCAAAGGTTTGGACGGAGCGAAAAATCCTGGCTTCGTGCCATAACCCTTCCTGAATAAACGCATGCAGCGTTTGTGCTCCTCCTTCCACCATCACCGACCGGATGTTCCTCCGGGTAAGATCCAGAAGCAGGGACATCAAGAAACTGTCTTTTTCCAGTTTGATATAGGTCAGGTTGCTTTTTTCTTCCTGCTTCTTCAGGTTGTAACACAGGGTAGGTTGTGACTGATCAAACAGGTTCAGGCTTTCATCCAGACGCAACGACCGGTCAATGACCACCCGAACCGGATTTCTTCCAGACCAATCGCGGACATTCAGCCGTGGGTTATCCACCTGGGCCGTCCGGGTTCCAACCAGCACCGCGTCTTCTTCGGCACGCCACTGATGGGCCCGCTGACGCGAGGTGACATTGCTGATCCATTTTGACGTACTGTTCTGACTCCCGACAAATCCATCCGCTGTTTCAGCCCACTTGAGAATGATGTAAGGGATATGCTGCTCGATGGATGTGAAGAACCGTCGATTTATCCGCCGTCCCTCACTCTTTAAAACACCGGTTGTCACGTCAATTCCTGCATCTCGCAATCGTTGAATTCCCTGTCCGGCGACCAACGGATTCGTGTCGACAGTTGAAATCACCACATGCTTCACGCCTGCTTTTATGAGGGCATCTGCACAGGGTGGCGTTTTCCCAATGTGGGAACATGGCTCCAGGGAGACGTATGCAGTACATCCTGCTATCGAATGCTTTTCAACGACGGAATCCATGGCCATGATTTCGGCATGCCGCTCTCCATACTTTCTGTGCCAACCTTCCCCGATAATCAGATCTCCTTCTACCAACACGCAACCCACAAGCGGGTTTGGGCTCACCGCCCCCTGACCCAACCTGGCTAGTTCTAACGCCCGCAGCATGTACTCCTCCTGATGCTCCACAGAACGAAAGATGGGCAATTGCAAAAACCAAAGCAAATGGGAGATGTTCTGCAAAATCATTACTACACTTGCGTTCCTCATGAACGCGGTCGATCTTTTTAATCAGCTGAAGCGCGCACTCACCCTTGCAGTCAGTGAAGCAGAAAAAGAGGCCATGATTTATTGGCTTCTCGAACACCGGCTGCAAGTGGGCCCAACGGTGGTGCGATCCGGAAAAGACGTCGCGGTCAAGCCCGCTGATTTCACTGACACTATTAACCGACTCAACGCCGCCGAGCCCTTGCAATACATTCTTGGCGTTGCAGAATTTTACGGAAGAACATTTGAAGTCAATCCCTCCGTGCTGATCCCCCGTCCGGAAACTGAACTAATCATATCAAAAACATTGGAGCTGATGGGCCGTGAACACATTCACAGGGTGCTGGATATTGGAACCGGGAGCGGTTGCATTGCCACCATTCTCGCCATAGAACTTCCGCACGCTGAAATTATCGCTACGGACGTCAGCGAGAACGCGCTGCAGGTTGCCCGGGCGAATGCAACGAACAATCATGTGTCGATACAATTCCTGAAACACGACATCCTCCGCGAGGACCTCCTATTTGAAAACCTGGATGTCATCGTAAGCAACCCTCCTTACATTCCGGAGCGCGACAAAAAAAACATGGAACGAAATGTCACAGCGTATGAGCCGCATCGGGCCTTGTTTGTGCCGGATGCTGACCCCCTTATCTTTCATCGTGCACTTGCAACAAAATCCATCCGCGTGCTCCGGCCCGGTGGGTTATTGATTTGTGAAATCAACGCTTCGCTTGGAAAAGAAAGTAAGGAAGTTTTCAATCTTGCTGGCTTTCCCAACACCGCGATCATCCAAGACCTTGATCAAAAAGATCGGTTTGTAACTGGGTTTACGCCCTCGTGAGGACTAAAACCGCAACGCCATCATGGTCATAAAATTCCTCCCGGCCTGGGGAAAATAGTAGGGCACCCCGCCGTAACTGTAGCCATTGGATGCGTATGCTACATCCAGTAAATTGTTGACAAGGAGGCTGCAGCTAAGGGTGGTTTTGTTGATGCCTTTGGGACGAACGATCGTGTAGCTCAACCGCAGGTCATTAACCCAGTAGTCATTCATCCGCACGCTTTCGCTTTCTGTATTATCCAGGTACTGCTTCCCAACATATTTGGACAACCACATGGCCTCAACGCCTTCCCATGGACTCCATGCCAGCTGGCTTCCGGCAATTACATCAGGTGACAGAATAATTTTTGTGTCTCTCACGACAGGCACACCACTTTCGAAAACAGTGAAGTCCCTGTTTTGATTTGCACTCCAGGTAGCATTAGCCGTCCAAACCCAGCTTTTTGCAAACCGGATAGAACCCGAAACCTCAACGCCCGTTCGATAGCTGTTGCCTACATTTGTGCGGATCGGATACCCGGCGTTATCCAGCGCACCTGTCTGCACGAGTTGGTCCGTGTATTGCATCAGAAAATAGTTAATATTCATGCCGTACCAACCCGCGTTTCGGCGTACCCCAAGTTCGAGATTATTCAACCGCTCGGGACGGGGCATTGTCGAGCCCTCGAGGTAATCCGATCTGTTGGGCTCACGGTGCGCGATGGCGTAAGAGACGTAGGCCATGTAGTCGTCGCGTAACGAGTAACTAATTCCCACTTTCGGATTGAAGAAATCAAAAAATCGATTCTCGACAACATAACCAGACAGATCGTCGCGTGTGCCGGATGTTGCATAGGTTACGCCGCGGTATTGTATGTCCGCATAGGAACTTATCCGATCAGTAAGCCGGTAATTCCATTTGATAAACATATTCCTGTCTCCTTTTTCAGAATTGCCGGAATAGTAGCGATACCCTGCCGGAACAGAACCAGGTAACTGGGTCCAGGTAATTTCACCAAAATGTCTCGCAGGGCTGTACTGATGAACTGCTCCCCCGATCGTCAGCGTTGACTTCTTACCCGTATACTCAACCCCATACGTGAAGCCGTAAAACCGATTGTCCAGCCACTTGCGAACCACCATATCACTGGCGGAATAGGTTGAATCGGGTTGTATGAAATCAGGAAGGCCCACGCTGGCATAGGTTCGTCCCTGCTGATACTCCTCATAGAACCCGCGCCCCAAAGTGTAATGCAATGCGCCCGTCACACTCCATCGGGAGGATACCTGATGGGACGCATGCAGCTGATAATGATCCTGCCGGTAATCATCCACCTGGTTCCCGTAATAATTTGTGATGTTACCGGACGCATCATACAGCGCTCCGGCAAAGTTCATTCGCCGGTTATTCCGCATGGTCTGTTCGTCGACGCCATACCACGACTGGTACGTCTTCTCCAATCCGCCAAAAGAAATTGCTTTGAGCATGGTCTTTTTTCCGTGGTAGCCTGCGCTGACATAGTAGGAAGTCAAATCAGAACTCGCGCGTTCCACATAGCCGTCCGATGTGATGCGCGAAGCCTTCACATCAAGCGACCATCGGTCCTTCATGAGTCCGGTTCCGGCACGTAAGGTATACCGCTGCGTCCTGAAGGACCCTCCGGCTGCAATTAATTCCGCATAGGGATCGGCATCGGTTCCTTTCGTTTCCAGGTTGACACTAGCCCCAAAGGCGCCGGCACCGTTGGTTGATGTTCCCACGCCACGCTGAACCTGAATGCTCTTCGTGGAGGACGCGATGTCTGGTATATCTACCCAAAAGGTTGACTGTGACTCACTGTCGTTGTAGGGAATCCCGTTGATAGTTACGTTCACCCGGGTGGCATCGCTGCCGCGAATGCGGATTCCAGTATACCCTACACCGGCGCCGGCGTCAGAGGTGGTCACCACAGAAGGTGTCCAATTCAGCAGCAAGGGAAGATCCTGACCAAAATTCTGCTGCTTCAGCGTTTCCCCGCTCACATTTACAAAGGTGGTTGGCGTGGAGTCAACGGCCCGCGTGGCGCGCACGATCACTTCATCCGTGAGAACAACAGCCTTCTCTATCAATTGATAGTCCAGCTCGACATCTGCCTGCAGACTAATTGTGTCCTTACGATCCACATAACCAACGAAACGCACCCACAGCGTATGTGCCCCCGGGGATACATCCGAAAAGTGAAATCTGCCTGCTGCATCCGTTACCGTACCCACCTTGCGGTCAAGTTGCACGGTCGCTCCCGGCACCAGATTTTTTTCTTTCACATCCCGGATGGTTCCTAAAATCGTGTATTGAGCGTGACAACCAAAACCTGTGAAGGCCAGGACTGCCCATAAAATCAAATGACGCATACTACTTTATCCAAGTATTCGCTAGATCAGGGGACTACATCGCGAATGGTTTAACCTTGCCTCCCTTCGTCCGCATTACCGGCATCAGGTTCAGTGGGTATAATCTCAGCCCGTATTTTTAAGGCACCCCTTGTGACAACAAATATACGCGTTACCGAGAATAATCAGATACGCTTCAGCAGCGATACCATGGAACAATGTTCAGATAGCTTGGACTTCACTTCCCCGATAGGTATCCGCTCCTGCTTCATCGTATCGCGGTACCGGAGCGTAACGGTGTCGTCCTGCATCGTCTGGTGATCGATTGTGATACAGAAAGGCGTGCCGATGGCGTCCATGCGTCGGTACCGTTTGCCAATCGTATCCTTGTCCTCATAGTAGCAAGGAAAGTCGTATTTCAGGTCGTTCAGGATCAATTCCGCTTTCTCCGGCAGTCCGTCTTTCTTAACCAACGGAAGGATGGCTGCTTTGTGTGGAGCCAATGGCGGAGGAAGCGCAAGAACCACCCGATCGCTTCCGTCTTCCAGCTTTTCTTCCTTGTAGGAATTGGAAAGGGTGGCCAGAAACAATCGATCCAGACCGATGGATGTTTCCACTACAAACGGGATATAACTCTGGTTGCCTTCGGTATCAAAATACTGCAATTTCTTTCCGGAGAATTTTTCATGGCTCTTCAGGTCGAAATCCGTGCGGGAGTGAATGCCTTCGAGCTCTTTGAACCCCATCGGGAAATTAAACTGGATATCACAGGCAGCATTGGCATAATGCGCGAGGTTTAAATGATCATGGAACCGATAATTGGCGTCCCCCAGCCCGAGGGCATGATGCCATTTCATCCGGGTCTCTTTCCAGTATGCATACCACTTCATCTCCTCCCCGGGCTTTACAAAGAACTGCATTTCCATCTGCTCAAATTCGCGCATGCGGAAGATAAACTGACGGGCCACGATTTCATTCCGGAAGGCTTTTCCGATTTGCGCTATGCCGAATGGAATTTTCATGCGGCCTGTTTTCTGCACATTGAGAAAATTCACAAATATCCCCTGCGCAGTTTCCGGACGGAGATAGATCTTGTTCGCATCCTCCGCGATGGATCCCATCTCTGTGGAAAACATCAGATTAAACTGCCTCACGTCCGTCCAGTTCTTCGTGCCCGAAACCGGATCACTGATCTCCAGATCGGTCATCAACTGTTTCATCGCCTCCATGTCGCCACCGGTCATCGCATTTTTCAACCGGTCATTGGACGATTCCATTTTCTTTGTGTATTCCAGCACGCGGGGATTCGTCTTCCGGAACATCTCTTCATCAAAGGCATCCCCAAAGCGTTTCTTTGCCTTTTCTACTTCCTTCTCAGCTTTCTCGCTCATCTTTTCGATAGCGTCCTCTACCAGCACATCGGCACGGTAGCGCTTCTTGGAATCCTTGTTATCGACCATCGGATCGTTGAAGGCATCGACATGGCCCGAGGCCTTCCAGATCATAGGGTGCATGAAAATGGCAGAATCAATGCCGACAATATTATCCTGAACCTGCGTCATGAAACGCCACCAGTATTCCTTCAGGTTGTTCTTGAGCTCTACGCCGTTTTGTCCGTAGTCGTAGACCGCCCCAAGGCCGTCGTAAATCTCGCTGGAAGGGAAAATAAACCCGTACTCCTTTGCATGGGAGACCACTTTTTTGAGGAGATTTTCGTCTTGCTGTGCCATAGGGGCGCAAAGATAACCGAGTATTTCGAAGGATTGAATGGGGGAACGGCCTGATGTCCAGAGAACGCGTCAAAAACACCATTATCCATTAGCGGCCGGTCCCGTAATTTTTCACGTAATTCGATGGACGTTATGAATCCTACCAAGAACCCGGAAGTGACAATCAGGAAGGCCGGTCTGGCCGATACCCGGGTGATCCGTTCGCTGCTGAGTCAACTGGGATATTCCGACTTGTCAGAAGAAGAAGTTTCGAAAAATATCCGGAACCATAGCCATGGAGCGTATTGCATTCTTGTGATTGAAGAGAAGGGGCAAGTCATTGCGTTTGCCTCCCTGCATTGGTTTGATCTTCTTCACTGGAAGGAGAAAATGGGTCGGATTTCGTCCTTCTGCGTTGACGAGGCGTATCGCTCCAAAGGGATTGGCAAAGTATTGCTCCTGGCCGCCGAAGAAATATTTGTCAGGGAAGGGTGCGCCAAGATTGAAGTAACCAGCAACGCAAAGCGGACCGGAGCCCATCGGTTCTATCAGAGCCACGGCTACCTGGAGGACTCCAAGAGGTTTGTCAAGTACCTCTGAGCGGGTTGCGCCCGGAGTTTTACCTACAATTTCCCCCCGTTCACCGATGCCGACCGGAAATCCGCCTATGAAGCCTGTCTTAATAACCGGGAGGAGCGTTACTTTGATAAAAAAACAGATCACATGGAAACAAATGACACAAGCAGAAGCGAGGAGCCCGGAAACCGCCTTCAAAATAATTCCGGTCGTGTGCTAGGCGGAATCGTGCTGGTAGTGGTGGGGCTTGCATTTTTCGCCAGGCAATCGGGGATGGATCTTCCGTATTGGCTGTTCTCCTGGCCGATGATCCTGATTGTAATCGGTTTGTACATCGGCGGACGGCGCGCCTTTCGATTGGGCGGATGGGTTGTGCTGCTGGTTATCGGAGGCGTATTTCTTGCTGAGGACGTGTTGTATGACTTTGATATGCGGCACTATCTGTTCCCGACTATTATTGTTTGTGTTGGGTTGTACATGATCCTGAAGCCCAGGAGAGGACGAAAGCGCAGTTGGGATGCTGCCACTTCTTCTACGGAGGATGCAGTCGAGGCTACCTCAATTTTTGGCTCCACCCGGAAAAACATCATTTCCAAAGACTTCAAAGGAGGCGAGATAACTACCCTTTTTGGCGGCACTGATTTGAATTTTACACAGGCAGACATTCAGGGGACTGCTGTTATCGACATCACGACTGCTTTTGGCGGAACCAAACTTATAGTCCCTTCGCATTGGAATCTGAAATCAGAAGTCGTTTGCATCTTCGGAGGCATTGACGACAAGCGGCAGGTAATGAAAGAGGGTGTTGACAACGGGAAGACGCTCGTCCTGAAAGGAACGTGCATTTTCGGGGGCATCGACATAAAGAGTTTTTGATCACTACCCTGTAACTGAATGACCATGAACTGGTACGTTGCCAAAATTATCTTCAGAATTACGACGGACAACGTGAACGCCTCGCAATTTGACGAACACCTGCGGCTCATCGAAGCCGCCAGTTTTGAAGAGGCACTGCTTAAGGCCCGGATACTCGGCATTACCGAAGAAGATCAGCACATCCACGATCAGCCGAAGACCGCCAGGTGGGAGTTTGTCAACGTCGCAGAGGTTATTCCCATCCGGGAAATCAGGGACGGCATGGAGTTGTATTCGCAAATCCACGAAACGGCAGAGGCAAAATCGTACATCCATCGCGTCCACCAAAAGGCATTGGCGCTCCAATTGAATCCCACCGAACGTTGAATCCCGTGGCTTCACCTTTGGTTTCCCCTTTCCGCATAGCCGTCGGTTACGGTGTGTGGTGGATTGGATGGACTGTCATCCAGACATTTGTCCTGTACCGGAATGGCTTTGCCTGGGACATTGCTTTGACAGATGCGCTTGTTGCGAACACCATATTTGCACTGGCTGGTTACACCATCAACACGTCCATGAATTCTTACCATCCCAGCCCCAGAAATTCATTGTACGTTCTCAGCTGGAGCATTGCGCTAACGGCCCTTTGCGTTATTCTGCAACGCGAATCATTGCTCCTGCTTCTTGCCGATGAGCCTGGTTACCCCGCCTTCCTTAGCAACACCTTGTTGTTGCGGGGGGCGATCGGATGGTTGATGATCATGCTGATTGCTGTCCTTACGTGGTTTTGGGTCTACGTGAAGGATCACCGGGAAAGCGAAAGACGAAAAGACGACGCGCTGCGCCTTGCCCGCGAGGCGGAACTTGCAACTCTCCGGCAGCAACTCCAGCCCCACTTTCTTTTCAACAGCCTCAATTCCATCAGCGCGCTCGTCGCCACCAGTCCAGCGGAGGCCCGGAAAATGGTACAACAACTCTCTGATTTCCTTCGCGGAACGGTGAAGAAAGATGACCAACACATGGTAACGCTCGAAGAGGAACTCCAGCATCTTGAACTTTACCTGGCCATTGAAAAGGTTCGGTTCGGACATCGCTTGAAAACAGACATGCAATGCGACGAGACGGTCCGCTCGTTGAAGCTCCCCTCCCTGCTGCTACAACCGCTGGTTGAAAATGCCATCAAGTTTGGGTTGTATGACACCATAGGCGAAATAACCATCGGAATTCATGCCCGTTCTGAAAAAGAATCCCTGGTCATACAAATAACCAATCCGTTTGATCCAGACACCGCAGCTCCCAAATCGGGAACCGGCTTTGGGCTATCGGCTGTGAAGCGAAGACTTGACCTGCTTTTTCATCGCAACGACCTTCTCCAAACGACACAACACGGAACGATGTATGTAACTTCCCTGCGAATCCCCCAGCGTGCATGATTAAAGCTGTACTCATTGACGACGAACCCCTGGCGCGCAGCGTTGTCAGGGAATACCTGCAGACCCATGGCGATATTGAAGTCGTAGCCGAGTGCGGAGACGGGTTTGAAGGAGTCAAGGCCATCGCCGAACATCAGCCCGATCTTATTTTCCTCGACATCCAAATGCCGAAAATCAACGGCTTTGAAATGCTAGAGCTGATCGAAGAACCGCCGGCCGTGATCTTTACAACTGCCTTTGACAATTACGCCATGCAGGCTTTTGAGCGTCACGCCATTGACTACTTATTAAAGCCGTTTAGCCAGGAGCGGTTTGACAAAGCGCTGGAGAAATGGAGAGGCCGCTCCGAGGTGGATCCAAAACAAAACGTCGAGTTCCTGGCTTCCCTTTCGCAGCCGGAAGAGCAGCAGCGGATCGTTGTTAAGAAAGGCAATAACCTTGTAATACTTCCGGTTCATACGGTTCACTATCTCGAAGCGTTTGACGACTATGTGAAAGTGCATACCAAAGATGGTTTCTACCTGAAGAAAAAGACGATGGCGCACTATGAGAAAGCACTGGAGCCGGCGCAATTCGTCCGCGTTCACCGATCCTATATCCTCAACCTGCAGGAGCTGACCCGGATTGAGCCGCTTGAAAAGGACAGCCATGTGGCTTTATTGAAAAGCGGTGTGAGGGTACCACTTAGTCAAAGCGGGTATACCAGGCTACGAGAGGTTTTAGGGCTTTAGAAAACCTCCCCCGTTCCACCATTTGGCACGATCAGTCGATGGCGTCTTTCAGAAACTCATTGAATGGTTTCATCGCCTTGCCCCCCTCCGTTAATTTTTTCAGGAACTTCTTGTCCTTCACTTCAGCGTCTGTAAAGGCGTGCGAAACAATCAGTGATTTGTGCTGAAGCCAATCCAGGCGCGGATGGTCCTTGGGGTAGCCTTTGGGTGCCGTTTTCAGTTTATCAAACGTGTCAAACCCCTTGAACCACTTCTTGAAATTTTTTTCTTTGATAATCTTATCAAGCCGATCCCCGTTGTAATCTATTTCCTGCCGGATCTTGGAAAGGTTTCCCGGATCGGGCATGTACATGCCTCCTGCCAGAAAAGATTTTCCCGGCTCAATGTGGATATAATAGCCCGGCTCCTGAATCATCTTTCCACTCGGCGAAAACCCAGCACCCATGTTTATTTTATACGGGCTCTTGTCTTTGCTGAACCGCACATCGCGGTAGATCCGAAAGGGGAGCTTTTTCGGATTGAGGCCGGCCAGGCGCGGGTTAAAGGCAATCAGTTCCTGGAGGTAAACACCAACGAAAGCTTCAAAATTCTCCTTGGCAATCAGGTATTGGTCTTTGTTTTTCTCAAACCAATCCCGATTATTATTCTTTGCCAGGGCTCTGAGAAATTTTAGAATCTGTGAAAAATCCATGGCTTACCATTTTAGTTTTTTTCCAAAACATGAATGACTTCTTCCATCTTCATCCCCCGGGATCCCTTCACCAGGATCGTTGCGTTGGTGACGTTCGCCTTCCGAAGAGCTTCCAACAACTCTGCCTTCGATAAAAACCACCAGACTTCCGGATAGCTTTCCGCGGCTGACTTCATCAAGGCTCCACACAAAAAAACTTCCCCGATTCCCTTTTCTTTCAGCACCGCCCCCAGTTTGCGATGCTCCTCCTCAGCCAGATCTTCCAACTCAAACATATCCCCCAGGATGGCCACCTTTCGCTCAGCCCGCAATCCGGCCAGGTTTTCAATGGCTGATTCCATCGAACTTGGGTTTGCGTTGTAGGCATCCATAATGATCGTGTTGCTCCCTTGCGTTATGACCTGAGAGCGCATATTTCCCGGCACGTAATCGGCAACGGCCCGGTTCGCCAACACATCCTCCACGCCGAAATATTTTCCGATGGCGAGCGCCACGGCAACGTTTTCAAAATTGTATGTACCTGTCAGTTGGGTCACGATCCGATCACCGCTTTCGGCTCTGATCGTGAGGAAATTTCCGTTCTCCATTTTTTCGCAATGGTAATAATCCCCTTTTGCCGGATAGAACACGGGTGCCGGGAACCGCTTTGCCATGTTGGAAAGAATCGGATTGAGGGAATTGATAAATACAGTCCCCTTGTTATCGATCAGGTGTTGGTATAGTTCGGTTTTCCCCCGGATAATATTTTCAAAACCCCCAAACGTTCCGATGTGCGCCTTACCGATGTTGGTGATAAACCCGTGCGTAGGATTACAAAAGGCCGAAAGAGCCGCGATTTCACCGACGTGGTTTGCTCCCATCTCCACAATGGCCACTTCACAGGCGCGGCCAATGGAAAGAATCGTCAGGGGAACGCCGATGTGATTGTTCAGGTTCCCTTTCGTTGCGACAACGTTGAACTTGGTCGAAAGTACAGCTTGCAGCAGTTCCTTGCTTGTTGTTTTTCCGTTGGATCCGGTCAACCCAATCACCGGAATGCGCAGCTGCTGCCGGTGGTGACGTGAAAGGTTCTGCAGGGCTTTCAGGCTGTCGGGCACCAGGATACACCGGTCGTTGATTACAAACTGCGGGTCATCCACCACCGCATAGCTGGCACCCAACGATAGCGCCTGACTGGCAAATTCGTTGGCATTGAACGTGGGGCCTCGCAGCGCGAAGAATGCCGAACCGGGCGTGATCTGACGCGTATCGGTAGATACTTTACCCGTTTCTAAATACTTTTGGTACAATTCAGCGGTTTCCATACAGATTCAACGTGAAAGATAACAGGCAAACTATTTTCCCGGGACATGCGGCCTAAATTATTTGGCCTTGGTTTCCTGCCGCTTTTCGTATTCCCCCAAGCGCTCGAACCCCTGTTCACCTATATGCTAGACCATTCGGTTCCTGTGAAGACAAGCTCCTGAAAAATGCCTGGGCCGGCTTGGTTGGCAACAATGCCGGCGGCCTGCACCTGTTGGTGAATGACAACAGTAACCCGCTAAGCGATACCAATGTGATCGTCTTCTATCCGAACCCCATACAGGCAGGTCAAACGCTTTCCATATAGGCTGACCGGGCCGTTCTGACGGAGGTTTTTACCCTGCTTGGAACCAGGATCGGAGTCCCACAGCAGATTCCTGGTAATCAGGTGGTGAACTACCCGCTTCAGGGAATCGCCTCCGGATTTTACATAGCGGCTTTTCCTCGAGTAGAGGGCGGGTTTCACACCGGTTGGTGGTGCGCTAGCGGAGGTTTTTCCCATTATTTTGGATCGGCTTGGATAATTAGGGGGCTTTTCCCGATATTTGCAGTCCTTTTTAGGAAAAGGTTAAAAACCAATGAGTTATGGCAAGGGTTTGTGAAATAACAGGCAAGCACACACGGGTGGGAAATAAGGTTTCTCATGCGAATAACAAGACAAAACGCAAGTTCTACCCGAACCTGCAGACCAAGCGGTTTTTTGTTCCTGAAGATGGAAAGTGGATTACGCTGAAAGTATCCACGAAGGCACTTAAGTCGATAAACAGCAAAGGCATTTCTACCGTCCTCAAAGAGGCGCGAAAGAAGAAAGTGCTCGCATAAACGGACAGGATCATGGCAAAAAAGGGAAATCGCATTCAGGTAATTTTGGAGTGTACGGAGCACAAGGCCACCGGCTTACCCGGCACCAGCCGCTACATTACCACCAAGAACCGCAAGAACACAACCGAGCGTATTGAATTGAAGAAATACAATTCGCTTCTTAAGAAGTATACTCTTCACAAGGAAATCAAGTAATCATGGCAAAGAAAGTTGTTGCATCCCTGAAGAAAACAGACGGAAAGAACTTCGCGAAAGTGATCCGTGCTATCAAGTCTGAAAAGACCGGAGCCTACTCCTTCCGTGAAGAAATCGTTCCGGTGGAACTGGTAAAGGATACGTTGGCCAAAAAGGGCTGATTGGCTTACCGATGAAAAGATAAAAGTCCCGAACCGGGACTTTTTTTGTTTGATCTCATTCTCCAAAAAGCTGCATGGCGCTCTTCGGTCTATTCTCAAAAGAAAAAAAGGAATCCCTCGATCAGGGGCTGGCAACCTCTAGGGCCAGCTTCATCGGCAAGATCACCAAGGCCCTGGTGGGGAAGGCCAGCGTAGACGCCGAGGTGCTCGACGCCCTGGAAGAGGCGCTGGTAAGCTCGGATGTGGGCATTGAAACCACCCTGAAGATTATTGAGCGCATCGAAAAGCGGGTTGCACGCGATAAATATGTCGGCGCCAAAGAACTGGACGTACTGTTGAAAGAGGAGGTCGCCAGTCTGCTGGCCGAAAATAGCACGCGCGATCTGCCTGATTTCGATACCGAACCCGGCATTTCTCCGTATGTAATCCTGGTGGTCGGTGTCAACGGCGTTGGGAAGACGACTACCATCGGAAAGCTCGCCGCTCAATTCAGCAAGCGGGGCAAGAAAGTCGTTTTGGGAGCTGCGGATACCTTCCGGGCTGCCGCGGTGGATCAACTGAAACTCTGGGGGGAGCGGATCGGCGTTCCGGTAGTTGCGAAAGGCATGAATACAGACCCCTCAGCAGTTGCGTTTGAAGCCGTGGAGGAAGGACAAAGGACAAAGGCCGATGTCGTCATTATTGATACCGCGGGACGCCTGCATACCAAGGTGAACCTGATGGCCGAGCTCTCCAAGATCCGGCGCGTTATTCAAAAAGTCATCCCCGCAGCGCCGCATGAGGTGCTGCTCGTTCTTGATGGAAGTACCGGACAAAATGCGTTGATTCAGGCGCGGGAGTTTACTAAAGCCACCGAAGTAACCGCCCTGGCAATCACCAAACTGGATGGCACCGCCAAGGGAGGCGTGGTGATTGGTATTTCGGATGAATTCAAGATCCCTGTCAAATACATTGGGGTTGGAGAGCAGGTAGATGACCTGCATGTATTCAATAAGATGGAGTTTGTAGACTCGCTTTTCAGGAAGAAATAGGCTTTCGGCCGCTCACTTTGGAACCGCTGTAATCGGGGGCTTCTTTGGTTTTGCAAAGGGAATTCTCCAGAACAGCTGATAATTAAATCCCCACGTAATTCCCTGTCCAACGATTCCAAATCCCGGCGCAATGTACGTTCCCACGTTGTCGTCGCCGGATACGGAGCCCGCGAACTTCATGCGCGCCGTGTAGCCCATCCAGAATTCTTTCCAGACTTTCACCCGGAGTCCGGTTGTCAATTCACCCCAGGCTGCCGATGCACTGGGGTTCCTGAGCTGATACGAAAGGCTCCCAAAAAAAGGATCGGAAGAAACAACGTTTACTGTTTCATTGAACGAGGCCCTTCCATACCGGAAACCGATGAAGAACATGTTGCGGTCCGGGTCTTTGCGGAGCAAGTTGATATCGACACCGGCGCGCCAGAAGGAACCGCTGTTTTCGTAGCTGCCGCCGGTAGCGAGAAGGTCCTTTCGCGAAGAACCACCATAATCCACGGCCAGGTAGTGCCGTCCAAGGTCCACATCTCCGTGAACTTCCCAGCCTGAGGCTCGTGACGTGTTCAGCGCAAGCACCAGCACATCGGTTCCTATGCGCACCGCACGCGGATAAATTTTCTCCCGCAGGCTGTCCGGTTTCTTTACCTTGACACGAACAGTATCCTCCTCAACAGACTGGGTGACTTGAGCCTGCGCACAAGCCACCACCAGGCACAAAATGAGGCTACAGCTTAATTTCAAGATTCTTTGAAACACCGATTGCAAGTTGAGTGGTAATGACTTTTACTTCTACAAAGGAAGTTGACAGCACGGCCAGGTTTTCATACTGTGGAAATGCGCCGCATTCGGGGCTTACCACTTTTGTTTTTCTTCGATAGCCAACTACGAGTGAATCAATCTTTGTTTCATAGTAGAACTTGTAGGTAGTCGCTGTTGCGCCCGTATTCACGGGCAGCCTGAGAACCGATACGCTGTCGCCCTGGTGAAAAACACTGTCGGTACCAGAAGCGCTGATCCAAAAGAACTTAACCGTCCGGGCGCTGTCTACGTCCAACCGTTTCAGGGAAATGCGCATGATGTTGGTGGAATTGGATACGCAGTCAGGATCATCCAGGCAAGCTGAAAAAAGTAGGGCCAGCATACCTGGAAACAGCAATCGCACCATGTGAATTTATTTCCAAATATAAAGGTTCACAGGTCAAACTGCTTAGTTTTGCATCCCCTAATCGCAAATCCATGCGGGCAAAAGGAAATAAGAAGACAAAAATAAATATTGTCACCCTGGGGTGCTCCAAAAACCAGGTCGATTCGGAGGTGCTGCTTACCCAGCTCCGGGGAAGTGGCGTAAATGCCGTTCATGAATCGACAACCGATGATCACAATGTGGTAGTCATCAACACGTGCGGGTTTATAGACAATGCGAAACAGGAGTCTATCGACACGATCCTTCGTTACGTAGACGCCAAGGAGGAGGGGCTGGTGGAAAAAGTGTACGTGACCGGATGTCTGTCGCAGCGATACAAGGACGATCTGCAGAAGGAAATCCCGCAGGTGGATGCCTGGTATGGAACGCGTGATCTTTCACGCCTGCTCAAGCAGTTAAATGCCAATTACAAACAGGAACTGGTTGGCGAGCGCATTCTCACCAACCCCGGGCATTATGCATACCTCAAAATATCAGAGGGGTGTGACCGGCCCTGCTCCTTTTGCGCCATCCCGCTGATGCGCGGCAACCATATATCACGGCCGCTGGAAGAGTTGGTTCTGGAAGCAAGAAACCTGGCCCGAAACGGAACACGGGAACTGCTTCTGATTGCTCAGGACTCAACGTACTACGGCCTTGACTTGTATAAAAAAAGAGCGCTCGCCGAACTCCTTACAAAGCTTTCGGCTGTGGAGGGCATTGGATGGATACGGCTGCATTACGCTTTTCCTACCGGCTTCCCGCTCGATGCGCTCGATGTCATGGCCGAACAGCCTACCATCTGCAAATACCTCGACATTCCATTGCAACATGGATCCAGCCGGATGTTGAAAATCATGCGCCGAGGTACTACCCGTGAAAAAACGGAAGCACTGATTCAAACCATCCGCGACCGGGTTCCGGGCATTGCCATCCGCACGACCCTCATTGCAGGCCACCCGGGTGAAACAGACGCCGATTTCAAGGAAATGATGGATTTTGTACGGCAGTCACGCTTTGACCGGCTGGGTGTGTTCTCTTATTCTCATGAAGAAAACACGCACGCCCACACGATGGCAGACGATGTTCCTGCCTCCGTAAAACAAGAGCGCATGGAAGCCGTCATGGAGTTGCAGGAGGGCATCTCGCTGGAGCTGAACCACCAAAAAATCGGAAAGATATTCAACGTCCTAGTTGACCGCAAGGAAGGAAAGGATTTCATCGGAAGGACTGAATTTGATTCCCCGGAGGTTGATAACGAAGTCATCATTCAATCTGGTGAGTACGTGCGGCAAGGAGATTTCTGCCGCGTTAAAATTACGGACGCCACCGAATTTGACCTTACTGGTACAGCAGTCCTTCCAGGCAAATAAATTCCTTAACCTTAACGGAAAAATACCGTTATTCGAATATGCATTTCTCAAAAACAATGTGTTGCTGATATGCGCCTTCAGAAAATTCCATTCCGAAGCACAAACACGTTCACTGATTTTTTTCTGAAGTATATCGAACAGGATCCCTCGCTGACTCCATTCTATGGAAATTTTCCCTCCCTTGAAAACTTTGAAAAACAAATAGCGCAAAAATCAGGATCCTTTCCTGCTGCCACGCGCAAGCTGCTGAATCAATCCCTCGTTCGACAGTATCAAACTGTTTCTTCTCCACCGGCGGTGGTAACAGAAAATATAGAATCGCTCCTGAAGGGGAATACATTCACCGTGACGACCGGTCACCAGCTCTCCATCTTCACGGGTCCGCTTTATTTCATATACAAAATTGTCACGGTCATCGCGGCATGCCGCCAGTTAAACAAACGTTATCCAAAAGCACATTTCGTCCCGGTGTATTGGATGGCCTCCGAAGATCATGATTACGAAGAAATAAAGACGTTCCGTCTTTACGGAAAGAAATATACGTGGGAAACTGCCCAGCAAGGAGCCGTTGGCCGGTTTCACACCCGGGATTTCAGCCGGCTGCTGGAGCAGTTACCCGGCGATGTGTCCATCTTTCGGGAAGCGTATACAAAAAGCAAAACGCTCAGCGAGGCTACACGGGTTTTTGTAAATCACCTTTTCGGTGCCGAGGGACTCGTTGTCCTCGATGCCGATGATCGCGAACTGAAGAACGTGCTGCGTCCGGTGATAACAGACGATTTGTTTGCCCATGCGCCCCACCAGGCGGTTGCTGAAACCAACCAGCGGCTGGAGTCAATCGGGCTGCATCCTCCTGTAAATCCGAGAGCGATAAATTTTTTCTACCTCGACAACAATCTGCGATCGCGCATTGAACGCCACGGACTGGATTTTGTGGTAGTGGATACCGATCTGAAGTTCAGCCAGAAGGAAATTCAGGCGCTTGTTGCCGAAACACCGGAAAAATTCAGTCCGAATGTTATTCTTCGTCCGCTGTATCAGGAAATGATCCTTCCCAACCTTGCTTACGTGGGCGGGCCCGCTGAACTTGTTTACTGGCTCGAGCTGAAGCAGGCGTTTGATCACTTCAAGGTTCCCTTTCCGATCCTCCTGCCGAGGAACTTCGCCTTGGTGGTGGAGGCCCCCACAGCGCGTAAACTTGCAAAGACCGGGATGGACCTTCCTCAATTCTTCCAGAACAAAGATGATCTCTTCAAGCAATGGGTGATGGATAATTCACAGCAAGAACTTACCCTGCGTGAGCAGCAGAAGTCACTCGAAGCCATCCTTGCCGATCTTGAATCACGTTGTACTGACATTGACAAGACGCTCAAGCGGATGGCTGCGGCACAGGCTGCACGGATACGAAAAATTGTGGAGACAACGGAGAAAAAAATGCTTCGTGCAGAAAAGCGCAAGTTGGAAGACCGGCTCCGGCAGATTGCGGCCGTCAAAGACTCTCTGTTCCCCGCAGGCGGGCTCCAGGAGCGCACCGACAATTTCCTGAACTTCTACCAGCAGGACCCGGAATTCATCAGCAAGCTCCTTCGTGCACTTGATCCCTTCGATTTCCAATTCAACTTACTCAGTTACCATGACCAAAAAGGAACTGCGGAAGCTCTTTCTTGACAAAAGAAAAAAACTGAGCCCGGGGGAATGTGCCCAATTCAACCAGACGCTTCATTCTTTCTTTTTCTCAGCTGTTGATCTCTCCTTCATCCGTGTGCTTCATACCTATCTGCCCATGGAAAAAAATAATGAGCCGGATACCTGGGCAATTGTTGACAGGTTGCGCCGGGAGTTTCCACACATCCGCATTTCCATTCCCCGGGTAGGTCCAACGGAAGAGTTGGAAAACATTTTCTTCGAAGGACTACATCAAATCGCGTCTAGCCCCTGGGGCATTCCGGAACCACGCCAGGGAGTGCCGACGCCGATTGAAAAAATTGATCTCGTCATCGTGCCCCTGCTTGCTGTGGACCAGCGCGGAAACCGGGTAGGCTATGGGCGTGGGTATTATGACCGGATGTTGCGGAACGTCAGGGAAGACTGCGTTAAGGTCGGGCTTTCGTTCTTTGATCCGGTGGTTGTCATCGAAGATGCAGAGCGCCTGGATGTACCTATCGACAGGTGCATTACACCGCAGGGGGTTACTAATTTTTGATTTCCAGGACGGCACGCGTCATCTCTTTCTTGCCGGGCGGACCCGGAAGTGTTTCCACCTTCAGGCCGAGCGACACGAGATCTCTTTTTACCTGACCCTTTGCACAATACGAAACCCATATTCCACCCGGGTTGAGTGCTTGCGTCACCTTCCGCAGCACGTCGATGGTCCACAGTTCGGGTTGTTTGGCAGGAGCAAAAGCATCATAGAAAATCACATCGAAGGTCGATGTCAAATTCCCTGTCGTGATATCGTCATGTCTTTTGTGCAGGGAAAATCCGGTATCGAGGATTTTAATTTCGTCCCAAGGTGCGGCGTGGATCACGTCAAAAGCCGCTTTCTCATGCAAAAGACCCCCATAGTTAAGTTGCGCCACAAGGGCTGCGTCAAGCGGAAACTTCTCCCAGGATTCATACGTGAGGCGTATTCCTTCCTGTCTGGCAAACCGAAAGGCCAATATGGTATTCAGCCCCGTCCCAAAGCCAACTTCCAGCGCACGGATGGGCATGTCCGGATGTCGCAATCTGAAATGCATCAAACCCTGTTGGAGAAAGACATGCGATGATTCTTGCACGGCCCCATGCACCGAGTGATAGGTTTCATGCAGGCTGGTGTTCAGGAGCGAATGCGATCCATCCGCGGTGGTAATAAGTTCCAGAGCGCTCATTCAGGTTTTGAAAGCAATGCCACCGCATAGGCATTCACTCCCTCCTGCCGACCAACATATCCGAGCCGCTCGTTGGTTGTGGCTTTAATCGATACGTCATCCACGGTAATATTCATGAGTGGAGCCAGCACTTCTTTCATCCCAGAAATGTGGTCCTTGATTTTTGGTTCTTCGAGGGTCACGGTACAGTCAACATTCTCAATCTTCCAGCCCCGTTCTGAAATCATCCGTGTTACCTCCTTCAGGAAGAATTTGCTGTCCATCCCGGCCCACTTCGGATCCTTGTTTGAGAAGTGAGTTCCAATATCGGATAAATTAGCCGCCCCAAGGATTGCGTCACAAAGTGCGTGGATGAGAACATCGGCATCTGAATGCCCGACCGCTCCCTTGGCCGCCGGCAGCTGCATTCCTCCGAGCCACAACGGACGGCCCTCTTGGAGTGGATGAACATCAAACCCAAAACCTACCCTGATTTTCATGTCAGTTCTTTGAATGGTTTGACTGATAATACAACACGTTGGAGTTTTCCTGTTTCAAAATCGTACCGGCCACCCGACGGATGTCTTCCCGTGTAACTGCCCGTATTAATTCCGCCTCACGGTTCACCAGCGTCGGGTCCCCAGAAAGCGAAGCAAACGCAATATTCATCGCCCGGTTCATCACTTCCACTTCACCAAATTCCAAGGAAGTCTCCGCCTGGTTTTGAACTTTTTCCAACTCTTCATCACTGACAAAATCATCAACAAATCCCTGCATCACTTCGTCCACGGCTTGCTCGGCAGCCTGCAACCCATTACCGTTCTTCAGTCTGCCGCTCACAATGAAGAGGCCGGGATCCACCGATCCCATCCCGCCCGAAGATAAGGAAGTGAAGATTTCCTTTTTCTTGACAAGCTCCGAAAACAACCTGCTGGACTCTCCACGTCCCATCATGTCGGCCAGAAGATCCGCAGCGTAGTAGTCCGGATGGAACCTTCCAGGCATGTGAAACGCTTTGTACAAGGCATCTGCCGGAACATCGGCGCTTACGCTCAACTGTCTTTTTGCCAACTGCACCGGCTCGGATGGCAATTTTTTCTCCGCCGCCTGCGTCGACGGAATTGGCGCAAACCACTTTTCTGAAAGATCCTTTACCTGGCTGAACGTAACCTTTCCGGCAACGACCATAATCGCATTCCCCGGGATATAGTAGCGCATGAAAAAATCACGCACATCGTCCAGCGTTGCACGTTCGATGTGACTGATTTCTTTGCCGATGGTTGCCCACCGGTACGGATGAATGGTATAGGCCAGGGGCCGCAGCTTCAGCGACACGTCGCCGTACGGTTGGTTCAGGTACCGCTGACGAAATTCCTCCACCACCACATTCTGCTGCACACTCAATACGGACGGATCAAACGAAAGGCTTAGCATTCGGTCACTCTCCAGCCAGAATCCGGTTTCCAGGTTTGATGCGGGAACAGTAAGGTAGTAGTTGGTAATGTCTGTGTTGGTAAAGGCATTGTTTTCTCCGCCCACACGCTGGAGAGGTACGTCGTAGTTTGGGATGTTCTGCGAGCCGCCAAACATCAGGTGCTCAAACAGGTGAGCGAATCCCGTCTTGTCTGGATGCTCGTCGCGGGAGCCTACGTTGTACAAAATATTCATGACCGCAATATCCACCGTGGGGTCCTCGTGAACCAGCACCCGCAACCCATTCTCCAGCATGAAAGATGAAAAGGAAATCATTGCGCGGTGAATCTACTTTGGTTTTGGGTCATTTGAAAAATGAGCGTGGCCAATCCGGTATCCTTTTCCGTCCCGTACCAGAATGAACGTCACTGGCCCTCGTTGCGGGGGAGAACCCGGGCGCTGAAAATGCCAGGTAGCCGTGACCGCAGCTTCCAGATACCGGACTTCGGTCAACCACAACCGGTTTGCTGAGGACTTCCCTCCCTCTACAAATCCAAATCCGACATGATGCCTGTAGAGTGAATCAAATCCGTGGATCAGTCCCGGTTTTTCCGAGGAGAAATACGTCACCGAAGAATCAGTGACAAAAAGCTCATGAACGGCGCGAAGGTCATACGTGTTCCATGACTTCTCCCATGCCTGGACCAACTCCCTGGCGCTGCGCGGCTGCGCAATTACGGCAGCTCCGGACAGGCACAGCAGAAGAAGCACTACCCCTCTCATATCCTTCCGATGAGGTCTCCCAATACCTTCTTCACCTCCTGCGGCTGCATGCGTGGGCCCCACTGCGTCACTACCCGTGACGAAGCAAGCGAGGCGAGTTTGCCCGCTTCCGCGAAACTATGCTTATGCGTAATCCCATAAAGAAACGCTCCGGCAAACATGTCCCCGGCGCCGTTCGTATCGATGGCACGAACCTGGTACGGCTCAATCTGAATGTACGTGTCGCCGTCAAAAATCAACGCCCCGTTGGCCCCCAGTGTAATGGCAAACCGTTTTGCAAGATCCCTGAGTTTTACTCTGGCCTGAGCCAAGGTGTCGGTTCCTGTAAAAATCATCGCTTCCTCTTCGTTGCAGAAAAGCATATCGACGCTGGCGCCAACGATCTCCTGCATCTGTGTGGAGAAGTATTTCACCATGCTGGGATCGCTGAATGTAAGAGCGACAGTCACTTTATGTCTTTCCGCGATCCGCTTTGCCTCCTTCATCGCTTCAAGCCCCTTGGGGCTTGACACCAGGTAGCCTTCGAGATAAAGAATGCTGGAATCTTTTATAACCTCTTCCTTCAGGTGATCCGGAGAAAGAAAAGAACTTACACCGAGAAAGGTGTTCATCGTGCGTTGCGCATCGGGTGACGTCATCACCAGGCAGCGGCCGGAATGCCCGGGAGGGCAGTCCTCGTATTGAATGTTGGTGTCCACCCCGTTGCGTTCCAGATCGGCCAGGAAAAACTTACCCATTTCATCTTTCGCCACCAGGCACGAATAGTAGCTCTTCCCGCCCAGCTGATTGACCGCCACCACCGTATTCCCGGCAGAACCTCCGCCCGACATTTTGCTCTTCTTCATGTCGATGGCCTTCATCAGCTCAATCTGACGCTTTTCATCGACGAGGGTCATCACTCCCTTTTCAACCTGGTTTCGCTCGAAAAAATCGGTATCCACCTCGGTGACAATATCCACGATGGCATTGCCGATGCCGTACACGTCATACTTCATGTTTCTTTCTTTAGGGGGCTAAAATAAACAAAACCACAAGGAAAGTGGGGTCACTTCCGCTCCATGTGGAGCGTCATCCTGTACTTGCCGGCCCGGTTGGGATAATCCGTAATAAATCCATCCACGCCCATGCCTTTCAGCGCCAGCATTTCTTTTTCATCATTCACGGTCCAGGGAATCACGCGTATTTTCAAATCGTGACACTGTTTGATCACCTCCGGTGAAAGCAACTTGTAATAGGGGCTGTAGATCGACGGAGTAAACCCAAGATCCTTCAGGTTATCGTCCAGGCTTTTCCGGTTTTCAACCAGGGCTGCGAGGCGAATCTTTGGATAGGCGGTGTGCCAGTATTTGAGTACCCGGAAGTCAAACGATTGAATGATTACACGGTTCATAGGCAGGTATTGATCCAAGAGTTCATAAACCATTTTGGAAAATACTTCGGGCTTGGGGTGATAGACTCCGTCTCCTACCGGAAGGCTTTTGATCTCGATGTTGTAATCCACTTCATACTTGCTGAAACTCCTGATGTGGTTTTCGATCGCTACAATTGCTTCTGACAAGAGTGGCTTGATCTGGCGTGATTTTTCCTGTTCCGGAAAACGTTCGTTTCCTTTCGAACCGCAATCCCACCGCTTGATCTGCTCGTAGGTCATGGTATAGAGGTTGTGCCTGATCGAATCTTTCTTTGCGATGGGCATTCCTTCTGGATCCAGGCAAATGGAAGGGGACATCCACGGCTCATGTGAAATAACCACCAGGCCGTCTTTGGAAATAACCACATCCATCTCCAGCGTGGTGACCCCTGAATCGAGCGCGGTAAGAAATGCGGGTATGGTGTTCTCCGGCTTCAAGCCACGGCAACCGCGGTGTCCCTGGACATCAAACTTGGGCGTGTAACTTTGGGCTGTCACCGGGGTTGTAACATACATGGAAAGAATCACAAGCCACTTCATGCGGCAAAGATACATGAATCTGCCTACCAGGACTCGCATTGCTCCACCAACGACCCTTCCGGGCCTACATGTGATCCGCTAGTATGCAGGGCGGTAGCTTCAATATCTTGCAAGGCAAGATTATCAATGTCGGATCAAAATATGTTTACTCTCCACCTTGTTCAAATATGCAACATTGAGAATGTACATACCATCTGGAAAATCAACTGTGGAAATATTGATTGTGGACTCCGAGGTTACTCCTTTATAGAACACACTTTGGTTTTCATCTTGAAGTGTCACCTGAAAGGGTTTATTACTTTCTGTTTTGCCGTAGATTCCCAACGTGACAACCAGGTATTTTGAAGCCGGATTGGGATAAGACTGAACAATTTGACAAGGATTGCAACCCCCTTCAATTGTTACCGTCACATCCAAATCTGTCGTTACGATTCCACAAATGTTTTCATACTGCAAACTAATAACACCACTTTCATTCCAATTTGCGATTACCGTATTATAGTTAATGCCATTAAAAACGCCCCCATAAATAGTCCATTGATAAGCAAAGCCACCATCAATATTTGGAGAAGTACTATTTGAATAAAAATAGTTTTGATTGGGATATACGTCAGAGGGACCCTGAATACCGCCATTTGGCACTCCAACCCAAAGTGTCCGGACCAAATTAGAAGGCAATGGTAACCCGCAATTATCTACTCCAGACAAGGTAAATGTAATTGTCGCATTCCCTTTAACCCCGGGCTGAGCCTGAAGAGACGCGATGGCTCCGGTTCCAGAACTGGTCACAAACAAGTTTGCCGGCACCACATTCCAAGTAACAGTAGCACCAGCAGATATGCTAGTCAATGAAACGTTGGCGCCACTGGTGCATATTATTGTGGCCCCAGTTAAATCAACGGCTGAATTTGTGATCAGATACTTTGCGATATAGCCATTGCTAGCGTTATTTGCATTAACGTTTGCGGTCCCTCCGCAAAAGTCAGCATTGATTATCCGAAACGTTACGTATCCGAGCAAATAAAAATTAGAAGCATTGGTGGCAACTGATATTGGATTCGACTGCCCGGAAGATGTACTACTTGTGTTATTCCGTACCCACAAACAATTTCCTGTGGCAGAGTTATATCTGGCCGCGAATATATTGTCGTGAACGCCATTACCCGAAGAGGTAACTGCAAAGGCATTTCCTTGGCCATTATTGAAGTTCACAGTGCCTTTGAACCAGCCGGTAACTACCATTTCATTTTGGTTAATACCAGCCAGACCTAGGTCTATGGAAAAACCATCCAATCCTGAACTAAAATAACGCCCCCAGACTGGACTTCCGCCGGCTGTAGTATATTTTTCGACTATACCCTGGAAAACTCCGCCGACGAGGTTGCTCCCCGCAACATAAATTCCTTGGCCTAAATCAAGTGCTATACTTTGATACGAATAATTCGAATTGCCAGTGCTCCCCTGAAGATTTCCGTCATTATCGTACCACACAATGGACTTACCATTCTCCAGGCCGAATCCTGCGACGTATACTGCGTTGTTTCGCCAACTCACATCGCTGGCATTTGAGTATGAGCCGGAGGGGCCAATTGTCTTGGTCCAAATCAAGTTCCCATTGACATCAAACTTTCTTAACGCCGCAGGTGGGGGCGGAGTGCCAGTTTGGATCCTTCCCACAACAAACACATTCCCTGCTAAATCTGTTGTGATTTTCCCTCCATCAATTGTTTGGGAACCAGTGCTGCTAATTCGCTTTGCATAGAGTGTATATCCAACCGAGACATTATACCTTACAACAAAGGCGTCACCTTCAGCATCATTCATGGTTAAATTGTGTTGTGTCTGGTGAAAATACGGATCAAAATTGATCGTGATAATTTGTCCGTTTGTACTTGTGAAAATACCGGATATGGTTAAATAAACTTGACCCCCCGAGGCAAATAAACTCACCCCATTTCCAGCGACAATTGACTTCGATGCACCCACTGTTGCCCCAATCTTCTTAATCCATTGCATGACACCTGTTGCCGAATACTTTGCAAAGAAGAAATCCTGGTAACCAATAACCGTCTCTGTGCCACCACCAAAATTGATCGTCCCCTGGAACTGACCAACCACATAAACATTGCCATCAGCGTCCAACGCGGTATCCCATCCTTGAGACGCCCCGTCCGGAACGTTGCCCGCAAATTGTTTGTGCCAATTGTACAACTGGCCTGCAACAATATTGGGCATAACACAAAAGATAATGTAAGCTCCCCAATTTTAGGACTGCATTAAGTTAGACATTTCCATTTCATTTATCATTGTAATATTCTGTGGGTTTGTGGGAAACTCCTCAAGAGGTTTCCACAAATCCACGGGGCTGCGACCGT
>Ga0163152_10001268_pt1 | contig 40414 bp, 33 predicted proteins | sample OliLakLV19MP8IB2_FD_148635 | JGI IMG/M metagenome (GOLD analysis project Ga0163152, IMG submission 148635) | Freshwater microbial mat bacterial communities from Lake Vanda, McMurdo Dry Valleys, Antarctica - Oligotrophic Lake LV.19.MP8.IB-2 | ecosystem: Environmental > Aquatic > Freshwater >...
ACGAAATCGGAGAGCTGCAAGTAATAAAAGTCGGAGGTGTTCTCGCACAAAACCAAGTGATTTCCTTGGACTTTATGAACAATTTTAAATAAAAATTGCGGGAATAATTCGGTAGCTTTGAACGCACGCCAACCTGTGTTATATCTGCTGTTTTAAGCCAAGAGAGTTTAGTTAGAGGCAGCCACAGAAAGATTGATCCTATAATGATCCAATGATGACCGAAAAATAATTTCAGTGTGCAGCCTATCTTATGTCTCTAAAATCTATCATGAAACTGACCGAACACGCCAAATTTCTTTACATCAAAACAGCTAAAAAACTCAAAGGGACAGACAGACGACAATTCATGGAATTCGTAGTCAAAGGTTTGGGTATAGGTGGACAGACCTTCTTCTGAACGGGAGTTGGGATGGAATAGACGCACCATTCGTAAAGGGATGCAAGAGTTGAAAAGTGGTCAGCCAATTATTGATGGGTTCCACTCCAGGTGGGCGGCAACGGGTTGAAATAAAATTACCCAACTTATTGAAGGATTTTAAATCGTTAGTAGACCCACTTTCGTCAAACTGATCCTAGCTTTAAAAGTACACGATTATATACACGAATCACCGCAGGGGGAACGCATCTTATTGAAGACTGTTCATCAGTGATGAGTATATTTTAAGATAAATTTACCATTATTAGAAGCTATAAACAGGCTTTGTAATGACTTTTAAGAGAAAAGAGGAACTGATTAATGGTAATTTTTAGTTACGGCAATTTTTGAGACAATAAAAAGCTTACAACCACTGTTTACAAGTTGTATAATAGTTAGCAATGAGTTGTTTGTGAGAATTTAGTTGACTGAAACAGCGAGGATTTTAGTCAACTACTCATCATTCCACCCGGCTCGAAGTCGCTTGTTCTTTGCTCCAGTTTTTGAGGTTTTTTCTTGATTAAAAAGATTTAATGAGATGTGTCTAAGAATAGCAAAGTTTTGCGGAGCATTATCTTTTCTGATCCGACAATCATCTTCGCGAAAACCTACATCTAATACCCAATGTAAAGAATTTTCAATCCCCCAATGGCTGCGTACTGATTCACCAAGATGAGAGAGCATTATTTGGTAAACTACTAATGTAATAACGAATTTCAATAGTTGTTTTTCCCTTCACTATTCGCACCGATTCTATCATACCTATACTCTGAAGTTTCTCCCATTGATTGTCGGGGTCAATCAGATCTTTGAGATCACTTAACATTAAGTGATTACGGATTTCTGAGCGACCGTGATTGTTCTCTTGTTTGGGCGAATAAGCTGTATGTGTAAAGCCAGAAAATCCTGGGCTAATCGCTTGTTTAAACAACTCCTCTACTCTGGCATATAGGGATGGCTGGTTCTTTTTTAAGGTAATCACGTAGTCTCCTCCCTGTTCAATAATTAACTTCACAATTGACCTCTGACAGCCCATCGCATCAATCGTGACAATGCTTCCATTTAATTCTAATACTTTTAATAAAGCCGGAATTGCCGTGATTTCATTGGATTTTTTGTCAACTTTAACTTGCCCTAAAACTAATCTTTGACTGGTCGCCCAAGCACTGACCATATGAATCGCTTTTTTATCTCCTCCCCGATCGTAAGAATGGCGAAGAGTTTTGCCATCAATTGCGATTACCTCTCCTGGATTGAAGCAGCTAATAGATTGAATCCAACTCAAAAAACATTTCTGAAACTGCTCCGGTTTGAGACGAGAAAATACTCTTGCAATTGTGTCATGTGAAGGTATGCCATTCGGCAATTCTAAAAACTTTTTTAACCATTCGTATTTAGATAGACCGTAACTTTCGATATCCACCCATGTGTCAGCACCACAAATCATGGCACAAATTGAGATGGTAATAATATCAATTAATTGATGGCGTTTTGTTCGCTCAATCCTTGGATCTTCTAAGTCAGCAAAATGGTCAGCAATGGTGATTTTAGGCTTGAGTTTCATAAGAACTAACTCTGCTTAAATGTTTCGTATGTAATCAATAATTATTCTCCAATATACCATATTCTGCTAACATAAGATTTAGATGCGTTCGCCCTGGCACTACTAGCTCTACTTAAAATTACCTGAAAGCTCCGGATCAATGGCGTTACTGCCACCCACAGCCAACCACTGGTCTTGGCGGCATTTTGACCATCTCCATTCCGCTGCTGAAATCCAGTCTCATCTACTCCAACAGTCGGCTGCTGCTGGATGTAATGTTGGGCTTCTATGACCGCATTGCTAACTGCCTCACTCACTTCTGTCCGTAGACGATTGATAGTGCCGAGGGACATTTCAATCCCAAACACAGCCTGCATCAGCGCACGTATTTGGCGGTATGATTGTCGATACTCACTACTGAATAGACTTACATAGGCTGCTGTTCTTGAGCCATATCCACCCCTTCCAATTATTTCGGTCATTTCTGGGGCTTGATTTTCACAGCCCACAACAAGTACAGGTAATTAGATGAAACTGATGTTCGATGACGATCCGCTGTACTGGTGGGACTTCCACTACTTGATGTCGATAGGCTTGACCACTATTTTCCATCCCTAGAAGGCCTCCACATCCACTACATTGCTCCGGGTAATGGTTGATTACTTCTTGACACATTTGGGTCGGGTATAGCTTCCGTTCGTGTCCCGAATGTCCTAGTTGCCCACCCCGCTTCTTTCCGGTGGGTTCCTTTCGATTGGGCTTAAATCCTTGAGGATTCTTCGATGGTGGTTGTGATGAATTTGCCGAAGTTCTGGCTAATTGCTCTTTGAGAAGCTCGTTTTCTGTTCTCAGTTCCGCTATTTCCTGTTCAACCTGATCCATCCTACGCACTAATTCGTAAATTAGTTCGAGGACGCTATCTGGCACTTCCGCCCACTCTGCTGGGCTGATTGCCGCCATTAATTCCGGCACTGTCTTCTCCATGTGCCTCACCTGATCAGATTTTTTGGCTTTTTGCTACCCCCGTGAACTTCTACTAAAATTGTCTCATCTGATCACCAAAAATACCAATGTAATTCGGATACAAATCTATGCCTGTTTAAGATGCGATTGCCCTGGCGGTTAGTAGAAATTAAAAATTGACAAAAACCCAAAATTGTGTTAAAGAGGTTAATAGCTAATGTTGCTGAAATAAGAATTGGGCGATCGATCGCGAGCAATAGGCAATCGCACCCATCACCTTTCACAGGAAAAAAGGAGAAAAAGATGTTGAACGAGTCCCCAAAATATGGCATTTTTAAAATGCTCGAAGTGTCAAAAAAATGGATTGCCAAAACTTCCCAAAAAACTCTCTCTATGAGTTTGAAGTTAGTAACAATTGGATTATTATTAGCGAGTTTTGAGTTCTTAACAGCTACGAGCGTCTATGCTCAAAATCAAGGAGTAACTGAACCTGCCCAAATTACAATTTCAGGGATGCGTGGAACTGTGGCAACTCGCAATATAATAATGCAAACTGACACACCGATAAATAATTTGCAGTTCATCCCCTTAGATTTGAGTAGTGGTGATGGGAATAGTATTTTTCCGGCACAGGCAATTAGAGTAGAGGAATCTTCGGTCAATTCAAACAAACAGAATATTATGATGACCTTGGTGAATTTTGACCTAAGAAAAGTACCTAGAAGTGGAGAATTTACCGGAAAGTTGTGGTTGAATTATCAAGAGGGAGAGCAAATCATCCCTGTAACCGTAAAAGTGAAAGACCATTGGTTTTTTCCATTAATTATCCTATTAATAGGTTCAGCATTAGGAGTCAGCGTTTCCATCTATCGGACTCAAGGAAGACCTCGCGATGAGATTTTAGTCCGAGTCAGCCAAGTTCGTACCCAAATGCAAGATGATGCAGATTTTTCAAAATTTAAGGCATTTCAAGCGAGAGTAGAAGCGCTGTTAATTGATGTAAAAATAGCCCTTCAAGGAGAACGCTGGTCAGAGGCTAAAAATGCCGTTCAGCAAGCAGAATTAGTGCAGAGTATATGGCTCAAAAGTCGTGCTGATTGGTTGGCGCAGTTAACTTATTGTCATGAAATCGAGCAGCGATTACAGGAGATGGATGGGAACCTTCCTTTCGTACAGACAGTGTCTCGCAGTTTGGAAGATGCACTGAGAGATGCTCCGGCTCTAGAAAACCCTGTTTCATTGCGCGATCGACTCCAAGAAATAGCCGAACAAGTGAATTATTACATCTCCGTCCAAGCGAAGATTAAACAACTAGAAAGCCTGAGCGATGGGCTTTCAGTTGAACAGGCGAAAACTTGGCAGCCTAATGTACAGCATTTAAAACGGCTGGTGGAAAGCTTACAGCCTGCCGATTTGACAAAAGATGCTAATTTTGTCAATGAGGTGGAAGAAGCGATTGCGGCGATTACTCAACTGCTTTCACAGCAAGAAGAGATGGTAGATACGACAGCATTAGATTTCGCAGTAAACGTGACAGGTGCCAGTGCCAAAGAATCCCCCAGATGGAGTCTAAAAATACCTTTACTCAGACCGGCACCTTCCACTCGCTCCGGGAGTTGGGAAGACCATAGCCAGGGTGCTAATGAGCGTTTGAAGATTTTTACAATTAGTAGCTATACGATCGCGATCGTCTTTTTAGCAGGCGCGGGTTTTAATCAGCTTTATGTTGACAAGGCTACTTTTGGAGCTAATCCTTGGAAAGATTATTCTGCACTGATGGCTTGGGGTTTTGGATCGGAAGCTACTAGAGATGCTGTGACAAAAGTGCTGCAAAGGACGGGTGTACCTGGTTCCAACAAAGACACGGAGAACAATCGGTGAGAATATGCCTTCTTTTTGTCTGACTCTGGAACACTGTTTCTCAGGTTCAGATATTGGTTTTTAACTAAGGAAATCCCGCATGAATGCCTTTGAGATCGAGATTACTATCCAAAGTAAGTCCGGCGAGAGTAGCTGGCCCCTGGTGGTTAGGTGTAAACAACCAGATGGACTAATCATCCATTCAAAAGAGACTCTACAACTAAATCAAGATGACTTTAACAAACTGATTGCACAGCACGAAAACGAAAAAGAATACGGCATCATACTGGGTAAAGCCATCTTTCAAGGAGCTGTGCGCGAAACCTTTATTCGTGCCCTATCCAAAACCACCCAATCCTCCCACCTGAGAATTTTACTATCAATTGAAGTCGCCGAGAATGACCAGATCAAAACATTACATTGGGAGAGATTATGTGCGCCTATTGATACCGACGGGAGTTGGCATCTTTTAGCGCGTGACCAGCGCGTACCCTTTTCTCTGTATATCCCTACCCTGATCGATCGCTACTTTCCCCCAATGGGGCGGCGTGACTTGCGGGCGCTTGTATTAGTAGCAAGCCCTTCTAATTTGGGCAAGTTTCAATTAGCTCCATTTGATGTCCAGGCTGTGTTATCTGGAGTTAAGGAATCTTTCGGTGACATCCCTTACGACGTTCTGGCAAATAATATTGAAGGTGCTTTAGGCCCACCAACCCTCCAAGAACTATCTAAGCAACTGACAAACGCCAAGAAGCCTTACACATTACTCCACTTTGTTTGCCACGGCAAACTACTTGATAGCGGAGAGACTGTTTTGTACTGGGCCACAGAGGACGATCGAGTTTTACCAGTACCAGGGGAAGAGTTATTAGGAGAACTCAAAAACATCGGCAATAATCAGAGAGGCTTACCACAATTTACCTTTTTATGCAGTTGCGAAAGTGCCGATCCCAGAGCCGAAGGAGCATTAGGCGGATTAGCTCAAAGATTAGTTAGAAACTTAGGAATGCCAGCAGTAGTAGCGATGACCCGCAAGGTCAGCGTAGAGACAGCTTTAGCTCTCGGACGTAGCTTTTACAAACGGCTCAGAGAATCAGGAGAGGTAGATGTAGCCTTACAGGAAGCCACCGCCGGACTAGGAAAACGCTACGACATTACTGTTCCTGCTCTGTTCAGCCGCTTGGGTGGCCGTCCCTTGTTTAGCGATCGCCTCGAAGATCGGGAGCTAACTGATGAAGAAATCGAGTATGGGATTGACAAAGTGCGAAAGCTCCTCGAAGAGCGGGCACCTCATGCGTCAGTTCTTCTTCAGAGGTTTGAAACCCAGGTGAAGACGCTGAAGAATACGCAGGGAGCAGACTCGCGCATTGCCCTAGCAGACAGAATCCAGGCAATATTAGAACTAGACAACATCTGCGACCAATTACTCGACCTCAGCTTTGATGCCTTAGCAGCCTTGGGTAAGGAACCGCCAGAATACAAGGCTGAGTGCCCTTTTCCTGGTCTGTTTTCCTTTGGGGATAAAAGATATCACAAATTTTTCTTTGGGCGCGATGAGCTGGTTCAAGAGTTGCAGAAAGAACTTATAAAGGAGAATTTTTTAGCTGTCATTGGCGCTTCAGGCAGTGGGAAATCATCAGTAGTGTTAGCTGGGTTGATTCCTAAGCTCAAAGAGCAGGAGCCAAGCCTACAGTGGGTTTACCTGACACCGGGTAAAGAACCGCTCAAGCAGCTAGAAAGACGGTTAGAAAGATTATTGAAAGTATCAGAGCAACATTCAATATTAGTAGTAGACCAATTTGAGGAATTGTTTACTCTCTGTGAGGATAAAGCTCTTCGGGAAGCATTTATTGAAAAGTTGTTTCACTTTGCCGAAGGGCGAAAAGTTGTGATTACGATGCGGGCGGACTTTTTGGGAGAGTGTACCTTCTACCCCGAATTGAGAAAGCGGATTGAAACCCGACAAAAATTGGTTGGGCCGATGGAACCGGCTGAACTGGTAATTGCCATGAAGATGCAGGCAGACAGTGCGGGACTGCGCTTTGAAGCTGGCTTAAGCCACGCAATTTTCAATGACGTACAAGGGGAACCAGGGGTGATGCCACTGCTGCAATATGCTTTGCAGGAATTGTGGAAGCGGCGACGGGGAAGGTGGCTGTGTTCTGAGGAGTACCAAGCGATCGGGGGAGTGCAGCAGGCGATCGCCAAGACTGCCGATGATTTCTACAATAGTTTGTCAGCTTCTGAGCAAGAGCAAGTTCGGAATATCTTCTTGCGCTTAACCCGCTTGGATGAGAGCGCCTTGCAAGGAGAAAAACGACGGGACACTCGCCGCCGAGTCGAATTAGAGGCTCTAGTGCCAACAGGTAGTGACTTAAGCACGACAAAGAAGTTGGTGCAACAGTTAGCTGGTGAAGGGGTGCGACTGGTAGTTACCAGTCGCAATGAATCAACTGGAAAGGAAGAGGTGGAAGTTGCCCACGAAGCGTTAATCCGCTACTGGCCGATGTTGCAAAATTGGTTGAACCAGAACCGCAGTGACTTGCAACTGCGACAGACCATCAATCAGGGCGCAGAGGAGTGGCTTCATCACCATCATGAGTCAGATAAAGATAGTTATTTGATTCATCAAGGAGGGCGATTAGAGGATGCGGAAAAACTGTTGACACAGCCTAAGTCTGTGCGGTTGAATCAAGAAGAGGCTGAATATGTTTTGGCTTGTGTGGAGTTGCGCGATCGCATCCGCAAACAAGAAGAACAGCGGAGGCGGCGTCAGCTTATAGCGGCTACCAGCGCCGCTTTTATATTAGGTGGATTTGCCATCTTTGCGGGATTTAAGTGGCGTGAAGCTGACATCAAAAAGATTCAGGCTACTCTAGAATCCGCTGATGCCCGCTTGGCTTCTAATCAGACACTGGATGCAAGGATAGAAAGTTTACAGGCTGCCAAAGCACTCAAGAAGTCATTCTGGCAAACACTTTGGCCGGAGGCTGGGTTAAGGAATCAAGTCATGGGCAAGCTGTCCACCACAATTTATGCAGGGCAGGAACTGAACCGTTTTGAAAGCTATCAAAAGGAAGTTTATCATATCGCTTTCAGCCCCGATGGCAAGACTATGGCTACGAGTGGAACTGAAAGCTTAGCTCGCTCAGTGTCAACTATCGTTGTGTGGGACATCTCTAGTAAAAAGAACTTGGCTGAGTTCAAAACAGATCCAGACAAGAACTCTAAGATCGATAGCATGGCATTCAGCCCGAAGGATAGCAAGCTCCTAGTCACTGCTGGAGCAGACGATACTACCAGTCTGTGGGACACCACAGGTAAGAAATTGGCTACTCTCGAAGGGCATAAAGGAGAAGTCAAGGATGCAGAGTTCAGCCGGGATGGCAAGCTCCTAGTCACTGCTGGAGCAGACGGCACCGTCATTCTGTCGGACACCACAGGTAAGAAATTGACTACTCTCAAAGGGCATAAAGGAGAAGTCAAGAGCGCCATGTTCAGCCCTGATGGCAAGCTCGTAGTTACTTTAGGAAAAGATAACGTTATCTACCTGTGGGACACTTCCGGCAAGAAGTTGCAGGAGCTCTCAAACCATCAAGGCGAGGTCAAGAGCGTGGCATTCAGTCCGAATAGCAAGCTTTTAGTCACTGCTGAGGACGGCGGCATCGTCCGCGTGCGGGACACTACAGGCAAGGAATTGGGTGTTCGCAAAAAGCATCAAGGCCAAGTAAATAGCGTAGCGTTCAGTCCGGATGGTAAGCAGTTAGTCACGGGTGGACAAGACAACAACGCCTTTGTGTGGGACACCGCCCATCTGTTGAACACTAAAGGGATTACTCTCAACCAGCATCAAGGAGATATCACTAACGTGGCGTTCAGTCTGGATAGCAAGCTGATAGTCACTGGTGGAAAAGATGACACCATCCGCTTATGGGACACCACTGGCAAACAGTTATTCATCCTCAAAATGCGTGAAGGTGAGGACAAGATTGCCATAAGTCGGGATGGAACACTTTTAGCCACTGGTGGAAAAGAAGCCAGCGTTCGCCTGTGGGACACTACTGGTAAACAGTTTATCCTCCTTCAAGGAAAAACTAAGGTCTATGAAGCGCAGTTCCGCCCAAATACCGGGGACATAATCACTTTAGACGAAGATGGCATTGTCCGTGTCTGGAACAAGTCTGGCAAGCAGTTGAGCGAGCTTCAACGGAGGCAAGGGAAGATCAATTATGCAAAGTTCAGTCCAAATGGCAAGAGCATAGTCACTAGAGGACAAGACGGTACTGCCAGTCTATGGGACATATCTGGCAAGAAGTTAGCTGACCTTAAAGGGCATCAAGGTCAGTTCAATAATGCAGAGTTCAGCCCCGATGGGAAGCTTATAGTCATTGCTGGAGAAGACGGTACTGCTCGTTTGTGGGACACATCTGGCAAGCAGTTGTATGTCCTCAAAGGGCATCAAGGTCCGGTTTTTGCTGCGGAATTTAGTCCAGATGGCAAGTCGATAATTACGGCTGGAGAAGACGGTACTGCTCGTTTGTGGGACACTCAGGGCAAGCAGTTGTATGTCCTCAAAGGGCATCAAGGTTGGGTCTGGGCTGCGGAATTTAGTCCAGATGGCAAGTCGATAATTACGGCTGGAGAAGACGGTACTGCCCGTCTGTGGGACACTCAGGGCAAGGAGTTGTATGTCCTCACAGGGCATCGAGGTTTGGTCTGGACTGCGGAATTTAGTCGAGATGGCAAGTACATAATTACGGGTGGAGAAGACGGTACGGCGCGTTTGTGGGACACATCTGGCAAGCCGTTGCCTGTCCTCACAGGGCATCGAGGTTTGGTCACGAGTGTAGACTTTAGTGCCGATAGCAAGCTCTTAGTTACGGGTGGAGAAGACGGTACTACCCGTCTGTGGGACATATCGGGCAAGCAGTTGGCTGTTCTCAAAGGGCATCAAGGCACTGTCGAGAATGCTGCGTCCAGTAAAGATGGTAAGTCTATACTCACTCTTGGAAAAGACGGCACCGCCCGCCTGTGGAAGATTGGCGACATGGATGAACTCTTGGCAATGAACTGCGATTGGGTACGCGACTATCTGAAGAACCCTACGGCGGCTCTCATTGATAGCGATCGCCAACTTTGTGATGGTATCGGCACTGCTAATAATCCGGGCAAAGCAAACTGATACACCATCCCTTATTGTTATAGAGACGTTATATACAACATATACAACGTCTCTATAAGTTATTAAACTAGATCGCCCAGTTAACTCAGCGCCTTCAAAGTATTCAACAAATTGGTAGCTACTGACAAAGCTGTTTGCAGGCTTTCGGCGCGGATCGCGGGAGCATTTTGAGCAGTATTGACAAACTGCTCCAGCGATGCAATTAACTGCGATTGAGCTTGGTTGAGGGCAGCGTCATCAACAGCTTGAGTTTGGGTGGTCTCTCCCGACCCAGCAGCAGGTAAATGCACAGTTTCAATGGTGGGGCGATCGCTAGTAACAGCGTTTTCACTCACAACCAACCGCACTGCTGGGTCGCCAAATATAGCATAGTTGCGAGCGTCATTGTTAGCCGTCCACATACTAGCCAAGCTCCTATTGTTGGGAGTAGCACCAAACTTGATATCTTCGAGTTCCACATTCAGATCGGAGGAGATTTCGGCATATCGTTCGTCAAAATACTCCAATGCCGAGCCGACTGGATGACCTTCCAGCAGACGCTTCACGCTACTCTGAAAAACTGCTATCTGCCTGCGCTCATCACTAGAACCACGAATATCTGACCAGGAGAAAGAACAGCCCCAGGCTCGATCTATGTGACCAATTACAGCTAAAGCACCTCCCTTTGGATGACTCAACATTTTCTGCGGCAAACGAGCAACAAAGGGGTATGGCGCAATCTGTGGACGTTGAGATTTTGTGTGACCATCAAATTCATCCATTTGGGGAGTGCCAGCGCCATAGCAGGCAAAGTGAAAGGCAATGAGCCCTAGCAGGCGAGATTGTTCGCCAATATCGTCCCCCGAAAAATAAAAATCTTCTGGAATAGGCTGTCGTCCCCACTCCTTACCAGGCCAGTCTTGGCACAGCAGTGCCCCCTGGTGACCCAACTGTCGCGGATCGCCATTGGGAAAGCCCATGCCGTGACTGGCCGTGAAAAGCAAACTGGGCGTTTCGCTACCTCCTAGCAGTTGCCCCAAGCGGGCCTTGGTTGCTTCTTCTTTAAGAATCGTTTTCACATTCCAGTTGGGATGTTCCTTGACAACCCAATCAGATAACGGCTTAATCAGGTCTTGAGTGCTGAGATTAGTAGCAGCATCTCCTGGGTTGCACACGCCAAAGAAGCTAGCACTGGGGGATAGCGATAGATTGCCAGTTTCAGCTTCTACTACACTGCGAGCGTATTGTGCGTACTCTTCTGGAGTATCAAAATAAATGCGACCTACAGCGTACTGCACATCTAGCTGGCACTGAAAGCGATAGGGAATTGTTACAGGATCTCCAACAATTAGCAAATAGTAGGGCATTTTGTCTGGGTCGGCTGGCCCTGGCCCTAGTCCCTGACGCGACAGAAACACATTTTTAGACTCGCCCGGACGATAAGCCCTTACCCCAGTGTATTCCTGATAGTAATGCTCGTGCTTCTGGGTTGCTTGCTTTTTGCGATGTTCTAACAGTTCACTAAGTGCTTCTCGGATTGCAGGATCGGCATTATAAGCGAAGATGACTCCCCAACCTGTTTCTGCTAGGTTTTTTGGGTCTACTCCCTCTACAGGAGCAAAATCAGGCTCTTCTTTTTCCCGCTTTTTGAGCTGGATATCCTCAAGATTTTCTGGATCGAAACCTTCACCCTGAGCAATCCTAGATACTTGCTCAGTGGTTAAAGGGGGCAACAAATAATCGCCAGTAGCACCATTAATTCCATTGAAAAACAGTAAATCGTCAGACATTTCTTTGATTCCTTCTAGTTCCGAGCAACTAACACTGCAAGACTGTTTAATAACCCCCTCACCTGCAAGGCAAGGAGGGTTGGAGAGATGAGGGCCAACCCAAATACTAATGATTAACTGACACAGGCTGCCGACCACACAGCATGAGCGACTTCCGGTTTGGCAATGTCGCCATGAGCGCCGCTAGTCGGGCCTCCTAACTCTACGTTACAGATAAACTTGCTGCTTTCCAGGTTGTAGATTTTGCCTGGTTCAAAATTATACTCTTCATTAGAGTCGAGCATCGCTTTGTTTTCTGCTCCCAAATCGTCTCCTCCGAGACCAAAGCTGCCAATTCCGCCATATTTAGGCAATTGACCGGGGGCGAAGTCCACACTGCTGAAGGCAATCTTGCCAGCCAAGGGATACATCTTCCCTACTGCATAGTCGTAAACGGAGTAAGTTGTCACGATCGGGCCTGCAACTTTCTTTTGAGCGATAATTTGGTTAAAATACCCTGGACGTTTGCGTTCGTATGAAATCTTTGAACAGTAAGACCAAAGGGACACTGCTCCTTGTAACAACGCTAGAGAATCTACTGGACGGACTAAGGTGCCTTTCCCTTCTGGGCCGTTCAAAATGGAAGAGACAACAATGCATCCGAAACTGTGACCCATCAGGTGGAATCGCACGCTTGGATCGGACTTCTCTTGAAGTGCTTTTAACAAGTTAAATCCAGTGTTTTCACCGATTTGGCGAGCCCGTGCTTTCATTTTCCAAAAAGATAGTACCCGTAGAGGGTCTAAAACTGCATTCCGAATTGAGCTGCTGTTAATGCTAAAGCTAACTGGTTCATCTTGACTCGCTTCATAGATGGCTTCGGGATCGAAACCTTCCCAATCCGAACCGGGTGCTCCTCCCTCTCCTTCGCTACCCAAGTTTGCCTCTTGGTTTAGTACCTGGTAGGCACTCAGCACGGATGGCGGTAAGGTGTCGGTTGCGCTATCGTCCTCCTTCGCAGAGTTCAGAATCGTCTGTAGTGCCTGCCGTGCTGCTTCGGTGTTGGCAATGCGATCGGCATATTCATCCACTAACTGCTCGATCGGATCTTCGTCATTAATGTCAAAAGACGGTGAGCTTGTCAAATCTTCATCACCCCAAGGCTTGCTAGGCCAGTGCAGCCCTATCATTAAAGGATTAAATCCTGGTCGTACCTGTTTGAGTTTTTCAATATCAGCCGTTTGTTTAGCCATAGCGCCAATCCAGTCGTTGTATTGGCTGCGTGCTGCGGGGACATCACCCATCCACCCGTGGCTCATTAGGAATACATCTGTGATTGGCTCATTGGCTAACGCTGTGAAGATTTGTTCGCTCAGTTTACTCCCATCAGGTTCATTGCGTTCGTTACCATCCTGATCACACACAATCAGATAGTAATTCAAGGAAGTATTGGGTACTTTTTCAATCGGCATGGCATTTATAAAATTTTGGGTGTAGCCAGTAAAATTTTACCATAAGCAGTCAAGATAAGTAAAGAGGGCAACCACGGGGGGTTGCCCCTACAAGAATTACACAACTGATGAACGGACTGCTATAGTGCCTAGAGGATTGCCATTTTTTACAAAAGTTTACAAAAATAAATATTTATTTACTGATTTTTATAAATTAAGCTAGCTTTTTTTATAAAAATTTAACAATCGAGTACAAATATTTGCTTGACTACTGTTTGATATATGGTATGCTTAACTCCATCTGCTAAAAAAAATCTCACCACTACAGGAGGGCATATGCCTTTATCTTCTGAACCTCAAAATTATTCTTCCGATAAAAAAACAACAATCAATACTCTGTTAAAACTTTATAAAATCGTAAAATTTGTTAGCCGTACATTACCGCCATTTGGCGAATATAATTATAATTATGATTATATTAAAAGCCTCGCTATGACGAGTTCGCCTCCATTACCCTTCATTCATCTCAACATACCGAGCCAAGAGCTACCCAGTACAGAATGGGTAATGCTACTCATAAAAGAAATAACAATTTTAAATACAAATAAAGCTCAACATTTTAACAACGGCATCCCATCTTTTAGTGTGGAATCTAGCACAGAAGAAAATTCAGTTGTTGATGAAAAGGTGCAAGTATTAAAAGATACTGAACAAGAAATTGAAGCTGCTGATAGTAAGGAAGATTTGACAAATATAGCTTGGAAAATAGCCTCAACTGCTAAACAAATCACGCAAGAGCTTTCTCCTGTGGGAGTATCCTTTAGCGTAGATAGCGGCAGTGAATCGGCAGAAATTTCTGAAATTGACCAGCAGCTTAGAGAGATAGATGAGCAATTTGCTCAAGCCTACCAATCTAGTGAAAGTTCAGAAGCATTAGACTTTAGTGTTGGCTCTGACTTGGAAGATACGGCAGGAGACTCGCTGGATTTAGCTTTCAAGGAAATCATTAAACAAAACTTTAAGTTGCTGGAATTAGAAAGTGAGCAAACTTCAAATGTAGATTTTTCTACAGGAGGATTTCAAGATTCTCCCAGCTTGGAAGATTACAATAGCTTATTTGTAGATATCTCCTTACCCCAGATTAGCCAAAGGTTTCAAGAAGATTTAATTTTTGCCTATATGCGAGTTGCTGGGCCAAACCCACTGATGCTCCAGCAGCTATCAGAACGAGATAAACCTTTGCAGGTTACCAACGAAAAATATCAGCAAATTATCGCAAAATTTGAAGTTTCGGACTCACTTGAAGCTGCTCTTCAAGAAGGCCGACTTTATAAAGCTGATTATTCCATGTTAAAAGACATGGCACAGGGAAGTTTTCCCAACAACGTCAAAAAATATATCTATGCGCCTCTAGCATTATTTGCAGTACCCCCAGTTGGTAGTCCATCTCGCTCTCTAATACCAGTAGCTATTCAGTGCCAGCAACCTTCTGTCACGGAAAATCCAGTATTTACTCCCCTAAATGGTGACAACTGGATGGTTGCTAAAACCATCCTCCAAATGGCGGATAGCAACTACCACGAAACAGTTAGCCATCTTGGTCGCACTCATTTATTTGTCGAACCTTTTGTGATAGCTACTAAGCGGAAACTGCCAGCAAATCACAAATTAAGGGTTTTGCTGGAGCCTCACTTTGAGGGAACTATATCAATCAATTACGGCGCTCATAAAACTTTAATTGCCAGAGGAGGGGATGTAGATAAGCTTCTAGCTAGCACCATTGAGAACGATCAAGTTCTGGCAATTGAAGGAGCAAAAAGCTATCTGCATAATTTCAATGATGTAATGTTTCCGAAAACTTTGATAACTCATGGTGTTAACAGTACCGCTCAGTTACCTAATTATCCTTATCGAGACGATGGACTACTGGTTTGGAACGCTATTCATACATGGGTTCGTGCTTATTTGGGTAGTTACTACACTAGCGACCAGCAAGTATTAGAAGATCAAGCTTTACAAAATTGGGCACAGGAGTTAGTTTCCGAGCAAGGCGGTCGCCTGCGGAATTTTGGGGAAGATGCTTCAGGCGGGATTAAAACACTAGATTATCTAATTGATGCCGTCTGTACTGTTATTTTTACTGCTAGTGCTCAACACGCAGCAGTTAATTTTCCTCAAGGAGAATTGATGCTCTATACGCCTGCTTTTCCTTTTGCCATTTACTCCCCAGCACCTACAAGTTTTGAGCAAAAAGGGAACTTTATGAGTATGCTACCTTCCCTAGACCGCTCCCAAACCCAAATAGGCGTATCTTATTTACTTGGTTCGATATATTATACGCAGCTAGGTCAATACAACAAGGGACACTTTAAAGATGCAAAAGTCATGTCAAATCTGGGCGAGTTTCAAAACCAGCTAAGAGATATTGAAATTGAAATTAGCAAGAAAAACCGTTCCCGGCTCATGCCTTACAATTTCTTGCTACCTTCCCAAATCCCCCAAAGTATCAATATTTAGCTCTACTTTATTGATTCAGGCAGCGCAACCCAAAGTCGATAGCTGCCTGATAAGTAGATAGTTTCTCTTCATCAATGATACTTCTTTCAGCATTGGAGAGTCTCTCATAAAGCAGCTAATTCCGTTCAACCAAACTGAATTTATAATTGGCGTAGCGCTATGAAATCAGCCCCTGTACGGGTACGGAGTATTCCGAGGGCTTGAGTTTGGAGTTAGCCCAGAGTTCGTCTGCTGCCTGCCAGAGGCACTTTTCCAGTTCGGTATAGTTAGCTGGCATTTATACAGGTTAGTTGTATAGCCTTTCTCAGATAGATGAGGTACAATAACAGCAGTGGGCAAACCAGTTCAAACAATAGCCTCATACTACCAAAAAACGGGTCGCTTTTTTGCCAGTGCAATTCTCTGGAAGCTTTGCTATACAATGGTTGCAGATATTTGGTTGCAGATATTTGGTTGCAGATATTTTTTTACCTTTACAAAACTTTTCAGAATTCGCTATTGACAATAATCTATCTAGAGTGGTAGAGTATGTGTGTCCTAGCAAAGATGTAAAAACAATTTTGAATATACATTGCAATGGTCTGGAAACTTTTCTGTGCAATAGTTCCATGAATTTTCCCCCTGAAAATTTTTATCTTTACAAAACTTTTCAGAATTCGCTAGTGACAATAACAATCTATCTATAAAAATAGGATAAATTATGTCCTAGCAGAGATGTAAAATTTTTTGAATATACATCGCAATGGTCTGGAAGCTTTTCTGTGCAATAGTTCCAGAGATATTTGTCCCATGACAACTTTCACCTTGCGAAACTTTTCGGAATTAGGTATTGACAATAATGTATCTAGAGGAATAGGATAAATATGTGATAGCAGAGATGTAAAAAAAATATTGAATACACATCTCTTGTTTCTTCTCGATATGAACTTCAAACATTAAACACCTCCATTTCAATGACCAGCTTCTCTAAGTAGTAGTTCCCAATTAATTACACACTCCTATCGCCTGAAAGCCTTACAGCGTCAAGAGTCTTTATGTAATTATTTTGCGTCAATACTTACGTGATAGCAAAGTCCTGATAACGGGGAAGCAATCTAACTTGCTTGCGTTTCCACAGGACGCACTGAATATTGGTACCTCTGATTTGACATTATCGGCATTCGGTTAAACTGATTGCAGCAATCAGTTTGCTCTCAGCTATCGACGTAAGATAGCCCGGGGCGATCGCTATTGCTTGTACAACCAACGATTACACAACGGAAAAAATCCATGACAGCAAATAAAGAAACAGTGTTTAAGATTCAAGAGACAGCAGAAGGACAAAGATTAGCAGAAGAACGCGATAAGAAAAAATATTGGAAGCGGTGGGGTTCGTATTTGAGCGATCGCCAATGGGGAACAGTCCGAGAAGATTACAGCGAGTCAGGTAACGCTTGGGACAATTTTCCCCACGATCAAGCTCGTTCTCGCGCCTATCGCTGGGGTGAGGATGGTATTGCTGGCATCTCAGATAATCACCAGAATGTTTGTTTTGCGATCTCTCTGTGGAATCAGCAAGATCCTATCCTCAAAGAAAGGCTGTTTGGTTTAACAGGTAACGAAGGCAATCATGGGGAAGATGTCAAAGAATATTACTTTTATACAGACAATACACCCACTCATTCATACATGAGTTTTCTGTATAAATACCCCCAAAAAGCTTTTCCTTATGAAGCTTTAGTGAATGAGAATAAACACCGGAAATCCACAAATCCATCAGCTTTTGAATACGAACTGATGGATACGAATATTTTTGATGGCAATCGCTACTTTGATGTTTCTGTAGAATACGCCAAAAATTCTCCAGAAGATATTTTGATCCGAATTACTGTTGCCAATCGCAGCGAAGAAACCTCCACTATCCATCTTTTGCCAACGCTTTGGTTTCGCAATACTTGGTCTTGGGGATATCCAAATCAGAAAAAAGAAGATCAATCCTTAAAAACAGTTGAGGGGACATCTAACGTAATACAAGTTTCGTGTAAGGATGAAAGTTTAGGAGAAAGATGGCTGTATTGCGAAGAGCCTAAAGAGCTACTCTACACAGAAAACGAAACTAATCAAGAAAGATTTGGCTGGGGTAAGAATTCATCCTCCTATGTCAAAGATGGCATCAATGATTATATTCTGTCTTCCGGTAATAAAGAGACAGTAAATCCCAATCAAGTAGGAACAAAAGCATCAGCTCATTACGAATTAATAGTGGGTCCTGGGGAAACAAAAGTCGTGCGCCTGCGCCTCAGCGATATAGAAAAGTTAGATTCCCCATTCGGTACTGATTTTGATAATATCTTCCGCCAGCGACAGCAGGAAGCCGATGAATTTTATCAGGCTGTGTGTCCCTATCCGATTTCTGATGATATGCGTTCCGTGCAGCGACAAGCTTTTGCTGGTATGTTGTGGAGCAAGCAGTTTTATCACTATGTAGTGTACGACTGGCTCAATGGCGATCCAAATCCGCTGAAGCCACCAGAAAAGCGTAAGTCAGGCAGAAACAGTGACTGGAATCATTTATTTAATGAGGATATTATCTCAATGCCCGATAAATGGGAATATCCTTGGTTTGCTGCTTGGGATTTGGCTTTTCATACGATTCCTTTTGCCCTGATAGATCCAGAATTTGCCAAGAAGCAACTATATCTATTCACGCGGGAATGGTATATGCACCCTAACGGTCAAATGCCAGCTTATGAGTGGAATTTTAGTGATGTGAATCCACCCGTTCACGCTTTGGCTGCTTGGCGCGTTTACAAAATAGAAGAAGAGATGTACGGTCAAGCCGATACAAATTTTCTGGAAGATGTTTTTCAAAAGTTATCTCTCTATTTTACCTGGTGGGTCAACCGGAAGGATTCAGAAGGGAACAATATCTTCGAGGGCGGATTTTTAGGATTAGACAATATTGGGGCAATCGACCGCAGTAACTTTAAGATGGATGGCGCAGTTATCGAGCAGTCAGATGGTACTAGCTGGATGGCGATGTACTGTCTGAATATGCTGAAAATTGCGACCGAACTGGCCAAAAAAGATAAGAATTTGGCTGAGGCCTATCAAAAACTGCGCGACCAATATGGGGGGTTGGTTAAGGAAACAGATAAAGAACTGATTGAAACTTATCAGACGCTGGTGAGACAATCTGGCAGAGCCAACTACGAAGATATGGCATCCAAATACTTTCAGCATTTCCTGTTGATAGCGGATGCAATGAATAAAGTTGGAGGTGATAATGTCGATATCTGGGACGACTATGACAAATTTTACTACGACATATTGAAGGCTCCTCCGGGTAAGGTAGACGGTGCGGATAGTTCGGGGAAGCTATCAATGAAAGTGCGCTCACTGGTGGGGCTAATTCCACTGTTTGCTGTGGAAACAATTGACCAAGAAATTGTGGACAAATATTTAGCTTCTGATTTCAAAGGCCGCATGGAATGGTTTGTGATGAATCGTCCCCAGTTTATCAAACACCAAAATATCCAAGTTGACACTAAGGGCAAAGGTTTGTATTTGTCGCTGGTAAATAAAGAGCGACTGCAACAGATATTGAACAAAATGCTAGATTCAACAGAATTTTTGAGCGATTACGGGATCCGGGCTTTGTCAAAATACCACGAGCAGCATCCTTATACATTGCGAGTACAAGGTCAGGAATCTCGCGTGGAATATGAACCTGGAGAATCAAAGTATCCAATGTTTGGGGGAAATTCTAATTGGCGCGGCCCGATTTGGATGCCTGTGAATTTTATGATTATTGAGTCGCTCCAGAAGTTTTATCATTACTGGGGAGATGAGATCAAAGTCAAGTGTCCAAACGCCGATGGGGTAATCACAGAGATGAACCTGTGGGAAGTATCAATGGAGTTATCTCGCCGGCTGATCAGTATCTTTCTTAAAAAACCTGCTCCCAATCCCTACCTACCCTCCTCCCCCCATGATTGGCGACCTGTTTATGGTGGCACTGACAAATTTCAAAACGACCAGTATTGGAGCGATTTGATTCTTTTCTACGAGTATTTTCATGGAGATATTGGTGCTGGACTTGGTGCCAGCCATCAAACTGGCTGGACTGGGTTAGTAGCCACACTCATTCAGCAGTCGGGAGAATACCCTGCACAAAATAAAGTGCCAGACTAAATAGGCTGGATGGGTTTAATTGCTCAAATCATCTCATAGATTCATGTCAAAGAGTAACCTTTAAGGGGTATAACGATGAGCCTAAGTCAGACAATTGTCAATGTTGATTGCCAGACTGTTTCTAACACAACTTATGATGTTGTTATCGTAGGAGCGGGAGTAGCTGGAGCCATTGTTGCCAAAGAATTGAGCCAACGAGGAAAGAGGGTTTTAATCCTTGAGGCAGGAAAAACTAACGATTTAACCCTATCGGGCTTTCAAAGTTACCTCGACACCTTCTACAGTGCAGTAGAAAAGAACCCCAACTCCCCGTATCCTGAAAATCCCAATGCTCAAAGTCCCATGGATAACAATGGGTATTTTGTAGAAAAAGGTCCCATGCCCCTTGGAGGTTCCTATACGCGGGTCATAGGTGGGACAACGATGCACTGGGAAGCGAAAACCCCACGGATGTTACCGGATGATTTTGTCTTACACAGTAAGTACGGACAAGGTCTTGACTGGCCGATTAGCTACGACGAGCTGATGCCCTACTACCGGACAGCGGAGTACGAGATTGGAGTTTCTGGGGACGCAGAAGAGCAAAAAAAACTAGGGCTCAAATTTGAAGATGGCTATGTTTTCCCTATGGAAAAGCTTCCCCCTTCTTACTTGGATCAAAAAGTAATTGAGAAAGTTGAGGGGACTGAAGTTGAACTGTATGGACAGAAAGTTGAGTTAAACTTCGCGACTTATCCTCAAGGTCGCAATAGCGTACCAAACCCTAAATACGATAAGGGTAAACTCTTTGTTCCTGACGGAGTTGCCAGTATCAGTCCAGTTCAGTATGGGGAACGTTGCCAAGGGAATGCCAACTGCGTTCCCATCTGTCCGGCTCAAGCAAAATATGATGCTCGCAGAACCTTACTTAAAGCTTTCCAAACCGGTCGAGTGCATCTACTCTCCCAAGCCGTTGCTTTTCATGTAGAAATCGATCCTCAGAACGGTCGCGTCACTGGCATTCACTATAAGCGTTATGAAGACCCCCATATTCCTCAATACACAACCGGAATTGCCAAGGGAACTTTATTTGTCTTAGCGGCTAATGCGCTCGAAAATGCTCGGCTGATGCTCGCGTCTGATTTGCCTAACACCAGTGGACTAATCGGGCGGCATTTAATGGATCACCCTTTCACGTTAGCTTGGGCTTTAATGCCTGAAGTGACCGGCACTATGCGAGGGCCTCTTGTTACATCAGGAATTGGCACATTTCGTAACGGTCATTTTCGTGACAAACAATCCGGCTTCGCGGTAGATATCCACAATGATGGTTGGGGATGGGCTACGGGTTCGCCCAAGTCTGAAGTAGAAGATGCAGTAGACACGAAAAACAAATTTGGCAAAGAACTGCGTCAGACATTGGTGAGTCGAATTTCACGACAACTACTGCTTGCTTTTATGTGTGAAATGCCTCCCGATCCCAGCAACCGAGTCACCATCGATCCGAACTACAAGGATAAACTGGGTAATTATCGTCCCGTCATTAACTACAACCTACCCGACTACAGTCGTAGAACCCTTGCCTACACCCGAAAACTCTCTCGCGTAATCTTCCAACGTTTGGGAGCCGAAGATTACACATGCTACAAGTCTTCAGACCCCGCCTATTTTAACTTTGAGGGTGAAGGTTACGCCTATAAAGGTGGAAACCACTTTTCCGGTACTCATGTTATGGGAACGACGAAAGACAACTCAGTGATCGATCGCAACCAGCGTTCTTGGGATCATAGCAATCTCTACCTAGTTGGTGCGGGAAGTATGCCAACCATTGGTACTTCAAATACAACCTTGACACTGGTCGCACTGAGTTTGATAGCTTGCGAGCAGATGCTTAAAGATTTAAAGTCTTAACATTTGCGACCAAACGATTACCCCTTTCTTCAAGAATCCAGAACACATTTCTAACAGAGGTATGTTATGACCACAGAGAATAGTTTAACAGTGATTACAACGGTAGAAGAGTTGCGTTACTATCTCGGACAAGCAATGAAGCTAGAACACGCAACTATTCCCCCTTACATCACTGCACTTTACTCAATCAAACCTGGAACTAATTTAGAGGCTTTTCATATTATCCGGGCGGTTGCTGTAGAAGAAATGCTACACCTAACCCTTGTAGCGAATGTTTTGAATGCAGTGGGAGGAAAAATTGAATCAACCCTAACAGACCCTGAGTTTATTCCGAACTATCCTACCTATTTACCAACGGGAGCGACGGACTTCCAAGTGGGTTTAGTAAAATTTTCCCCAGAGACTGTAGCGACTTTCACGAATATTGAACGGGGCGAACAAGATGTCTCCGAAGACAACCCATTAGTCGTGTCTAAAGGCGGACGAGAAAATCTACTGCGGGTTCGCAACAGCGATCCAGCCTTGACTTTCTACAGCATTGGCGAATTTTATTCAGAGATCGTTCGTGGCCTGTTTGCACTCCATAAACAGATGGGTGATGCTCTGTTTTGTGGCGCTCCTCAGCGACAAATTACTCCCGCCTATTACTATAACGGTGGTGGAGACATCGTTCCAGTAAAGGATCTGGATTCAGCAATCCGGGCCTTAACAGTAATTCAAGAACAGGGTGAGGGGTCAAGAGTCGGGGCTATCTATGACGCAGAACGAGAATTGGGTCATTACTATCGTTTTCAACAGCTACAAAAGGAAAAATACTATATCGTCAACAAGGACGATCCAGAACAATCCGATCGACCTGACGAACCCACTGGTGCGTCTTTTAAGGTAGATTGGGACGCAGTTTATCCGCTCAAGCCCAATGCCAAACTTAGCGATTATCCCGAAGGATCAGAAGTGCAGGAAGCAGCCCTAGAATTCCAGAAAGGCTACAGCAAGTTCCTGGCAGATCTTGAATACGCTTTTGACGGACATCCTGAGATGTTGATTCCCGCCGTTGGGGGAATGTTCCGCCTTAAGGAACAAGCTAGTCAGCTAATTCGGAATCCTATACCGGGTATGAGTGGGGTTAATGCCGCTCCTATTTTCCGATTAGATTAATCGAGTTAGATTTCTCGCCGATATTTTTGCTCAAAGTCCTTGACTGATGTCTAGCGCTACGCTCAAAGATGAGGAAATCACAAAATGCGATCGCTCATCAATAGCCAGACGTTTGCTGATGGTCAATGATATCAGTTTCGGTTGATTAATTCTACTATCAGGGAAAGGACGGGTTGACTAAGAACCCAACTATCCTTGAAACATTCGGGCGAACCCTTTTTAGGTTCATCTCGAATGTGTTTTGCTTGTGTCATGCAAGCTGAACCTGAAATTATGGGTATTAGAGCAGAGCTGATTCGACTCAGTGCCATAAGACTTACAACCCACTTGCCGATCTAAAACTTTAACTTTTGTGGAGGTCAACAACTCATGGATATTAATGCACCTGAGTTTATGGAGTATTTTCTGGATTCTTCAGTTATCTTAACTGGTTTTTCTCGGTTTCATCTAGTCGGAACTGGACAAGCTTCTCTTTACTTTGATACCATTCAGGACATCATTGGTGAAGATATGTTTGAGGAACTGTTAGAAACCTTTCATCACCTTGATGTAAAAGCCCAGAGCTGCGATGACAAGGATCAAGAGTCAACCTTGAATATGGGGCTTCGTACTGAAATTCTGGGGTCGGAAAAATTCGGACCGATCGCCCGCAATATTATCAAGCTTTGGTATGTGGCAACTTGGTATCAACTGCCAAAAGATTGGCGAGAGGTTTTTGGGACCAAAGAAAACGATAAAACCTTTATTCCCAGTCCACAAGCCTATCCAGAAGGACTCTTATGGCCTGCGATTGGTGTTAACCCACCAGGCGCGAAAGGCCAGGGATATGGGACTTGGAGCGAACTCCCTTCAGTCAGCCTGACAAAAAGCTAACATTCCTTCTGGGTAGGGGTTAGCAATGTTGAGCTTCGCCTCACTCAACCTCTAAAAAAAGACCCATCTTCGAGCCTGACACAATTCCCAAAAATTCTTAATTTTGAGGACGAACATGAATATTACAACTTGGTTTCGTAGGCTTTCTACTATTGCCATTTCAATTCTCCTTAGCTTAACGCTCTTTAGTTTGCCCGCTCGCGCTTTCGTTCAGACAGATTACAGTAAGTTGCTGGAGACAAAGGCCTGTAATAACTGCGATCTATCAGGCTCAGATCTATCCAATCAAAGTTTATATGGCAGCTCGCTCAATGGAGCCAATCTCTCCAACGCCAATCTCTCCGGTGCCCTCCTTAATAGTGCCAAGCTTGAATCAGCTAATCTAGCGGGAGCCAATTTATCGGGCGCTAAGCTAACAGCGAGCACCTTATCGAACGCTGACCTAACGGGGGCTAATCTTTCTCATGCAGTTTTGTATAATGCCCTGATGAGTAAGGCAAAATTGTTAAAGGTAGATTTAACGGGTGCCGATCTAACTGCGGCTATTATCTCTGACGCAGATTTGTCTGATGCTTCGGCAAAAAATGCACAACTAAAAGGAGCCATTCTTTCTCGCTCCAATTTATCGAATGCAAATTTTTCCAGTAGCTATCTGAGAAATACCAAGTTCTCAAATGCTACTCTTCAGGGAACTAACTTCTATGACGCAGATCTGTTTAATGCGCTGATGCCTGACGGGACTACTTATAACGGTGATGTTTCCCGGTTTGGGGCCCAGCTTTCATCTAAACCTGAGATATTAGACCCAACATTCGATCGCACAAAAGTCAATTTTGGCATTACACCAACGGGCTGGAGTAATAGTGACGATCTTTCTATCGATCTGGCCCCTCCTATCCCTTACCAGCAGATTCTCAGTGAAATAGCCCTATCTGGCTTCGTAGGGACGCAAATGTCACCTAAATATCCAAACTATCCAGACCAGAAAGAGCTTTTAAAAAGCGAGTTAGCACTTCGTAACGTGAGGATTTCTGAACCTTGGGTCGGAACTAAGTTTACTGAACAAGGACAGGGAGATCAAACCCTTAAAGAATTTAATGAACAAGTAGCATTCATGAAGGATATGGGTGGTACAAAGCTTGTGGTAGCTGAATTGGGGGGTGCTGTTCATCAAAAGCCATGTGTAGACCCTTTAACTCAGAGACCGCATTTTACTGACCAGCAATGGTCGGATTTACTCACAGGGCTGAACAACCTTGGTCAATTAGCCCAGAAAAACGGTATGCAGTTGGTCTATCACCCCCATATTGGTACGGGAGTAGAAAACTTGGCTGATATCGATCGCTTAATGAGCGGTACCAATTCTGAAACTGTTAAGCTGCTGCTCGATACAGGCCATTTGTACTACGCAGGAGTCGATCCGCTGGCAGTCACTAAAAAATATGCCGATCGCATCAAACACGTTCACTTGAAAAATATTCGTCAGTCAGTTTTAGACGAATCTAAAACAACGGGCCGTAGCTTTTTAGACTCCATTCGTGCAGGGATATTTACCGTTCCGGGAGATACTAATGGCGCAATTAATTTTCAGCCAATTTTACAAGAGCTTGCGAAAAATAAGTATGAAGGATGGCTGATGGTTGAGGCAGAACAAGACCCTAAGACAACTAATCCTTTGAAAGACGCGCTAACCGCTCGCAGTTATCTGCGGGAAGTGACTGGTTTGTAGCAAAAACAGAAACCCAGGCCTCAAGGAAGTGGGTCTGGGTTGTTCTTTCGTGAAAATCTACAGTTCATCAATTGGAGTTTAGCTTTGAATAACGACAAAGAGAAGATCAGAGAGGTCTTTGAAGAAGTCTATGCAGCAAATGTTAGGTCAGGCGACCTACAGGGTTATGCAAGTATGTACTCAGAAGATGCACTCTGGATGCCACCAGATGCCCCCGATCGGCGCGGAGTTGAGGATATTTTGGAAGCGTTTGAGATGCAAGTCGCTAAAGACGTACCGATCCAACCTTCACCGCAGAAGAAATCGAAGTTATGGGCGATTTCGGTTATGTCATCGGTACGTCTTTAGCTACGATTCACCCGAAAAATGCCAAAGGTGACAGTGCATCTAATGAGATCAGAAAAAAATTTCGAGCAGTCTGGTTAATGAAAAAAGAGGATGAAATCTGGAAAATCGATCGCCAGATTTGGAATTCAAAGCCTTTGGACTAAGCTTTCCCTAAAAAAGTCAACGATAGAGTGTCGGCGCGGGTTTAGTAAAAATTTCAGCAACAATGATTTTTATTTCAACACGCGCCATAATTATTTGATTGCATACAACACGAAGGAATCACAACATGACTAACCCGATTGTTCCTGAGCCTATCTATCTCAGCTTTTTCATGTTCACAACCGATCTGAAACCTCATGACTGCGAGTATAGGAAAGTTGTCATCGGGCACATGAAAAAGCTGAAGAAACTCGGTTACACTGGCTTCGAGTTTCCCATTGCGCCAAGAGAGACTGAAGATTACCTACAAGAAATTCAGGATTACGCCAACCTGCGTAGTTTTATGGACGATGAAGGATTGAGTGACGTGCAAATTGCAACAAACGTCGGGGTTACTGAGAAATTCGATCCTAGCTCGCCTGACCCAGCGCAACGACAAGGAGCCTTGAAGTATCTTAAATCACGGGTTGACATCACTGCGGCGCTAGGGGGTGAAATTATGATGGGTCCCCTGATCGTACCTTACGGATACTTCAATAATTCCATCTGGAGTGACGAACTACAAAACGATCTTGCAGTTCGCTACACTAACGCACAACCCGTCTTAAATGAGTTAGGTGTATATGCAGAGGAGAAGAAGGTCAAATTGGCGATCGAACCGATAACTCACTGGGAAACTCCAGGCCCGAACAAGTTATCACAATTAATTAAGTTTCTGGATAAAGTGCAGAGTAAGCAAGTTGGAGTGGTGATTGATAGCGCCCATGAAATTCTTGATGGAGACGGGCCAGAAATATTTAAAACACAAGTAGCAACTTTAGCTGAACAAGGGCGACTTCATTATATTCAAATCTCGGCTCCAGATAGAGGGGCTGTGCATACGAGTTGGCTGCCTTGGCAACCTTTTTTAGAGACAATTTTACCTGTTTATAATGGGCCGATCGCCATTGAGATTTTCAATGCTATCCCCGCTTTTCTTAACTCGCTTCGCCTAACTAGACGCAAGTTCTGGATACCTGGAGAAGATCCTGAGAATGAATATCCAAGTGCCTATGACATTGCGAGGGAGGCGATCGCCGTCACTCGAAAAGAATTAAATCAAATAACCTCCAAACAGTAGGTAAAAATAGAACTGTTATACTCAAAGTTGTATAACAGTTCTATTTGTGGTGGCGCAACTAAACTCCTGACATGACTGAGCAAAATAGGGAACTAAAGTTTCCTAAATCAAGCAGGTTTTTCAGGATTGAGAAAATTTATAAAAGGCTAAAACCAAGGAGTTAGATATGACTGATATCAGCGCAAAAATTACCCAGATCGACGAAATTGTTACCATTTTTGATAAATTGGAATTTGAGGACTTATTAGATGAAATACAAGGCAACATCCTCAAATCTCACGGACGCAACCATGCTGTTCATTTGTTTTTAAAATTTACCTGCGACGAGGTAACTGCAAAGCAATGGATTAGCCATTTTGCTCACAAATATGTCTCCTCAGCACTAGCGCAAGCTGAGGAGACAAAACTTTATCGACAGAATAAAGACGTACCAGGTAAAATATTTGCCAACTTCTTTTTGACATATGCTGGTTATGTATATTTAGGGTATGAAAATGACCAGTTACCTGACGGAACATCATTCCAAAAGGGGATGAAACATCCCGATATTCAGACAGAACTCGGCGATGATGTCAACCAATGGGAACAAGGTTTTCAAAATGAAATTCATGCTTTGATCTTACTTGCATCTGATAAAATCGTAGGCCCAAGAAGTAAAGAAGCAAAACTGTTAGAACGGAAGAATCAGGATCTGTTGCGTAAGCAGCCTGCTCTATTGGCACAAAAAATAGAGAAAATAAAACAACAGATCTCTGGGATTGCTGAAATTGTCCACGAGGACATAGGTTACGTTCTCAGAAGTTCTGATACTGGCGCAGAAATCGAGCATTTTGGATTCCGAGATGGAATCAGTCAACCGTTGTTCTTTAAGCGAGATATTGACAAGGAAAGAGAACATAGCGACTTTTCCAACTGGGACCCCCGCGCGCCCCTCAGCTTGGTTTTGTGCAAAGACCCTTTGGGTAAAAAAGAGGAGAGTTACGGTAGCTTCTTCGTGTACCGCAAACTCGAACAAAACGTTAAAGCTTGGGAGGAAGATATTAAGAGCTTAGCTGAGAAGCTCAAAGGTTCTGGACAAGCAGAGCCGGATTTAGCAGGAGCATACACGATGGGACGCTTTCAGGATGGAACACCAGTCGTCTTGCAAAAGACTCCAAGCCATAACGAGCCCGAAGAGAACAACTTCAACTATAAAGACGATCTGCAAGGTTTCAAGTGTCCTTTCCAAGCCCACGCTCGTAAGGTTAATCCTCGTGGTGATATAGAGAAACTAGCCAACTCCGAGGTTTCTCTAGAAAAGGAGAAGATGAATCGTATCGTTCGTCGGGGAATTAACTATGGACTTCTCCCCAGCGAAAAGCCAGAAAAGGATGCTGGACTGCTGTTTATGTGCTTCCAAGCTAATTTAGAGGAGCAGTTCAACTTAATGCAGAACAAATGGGCTAAAGATCCTAACTTTGTTGAGAAAGAAACAGGCACAGATGTAGTGATTGGTGTGGAAAAGAGAGATGAGCAAGGAAAAAATGTCAAAGAGACATATAAGTGGCGAACTAAGTGGGGCGAGTCAGAGCAGACGGAAGTTGACTTTATTCATTGGGTAACAATGAAGGGTGGGGAATATTTCTTTGCTCCCAGTATGAGTTTCCTCAAGTCTTTTTCTCTTGCTCCCTGCTGCGATATCGTATTTCGGGGAGTCCCTAAAGAAGAGATCCAAGCTGCTCAGAACATGATTGATGAACTCAGGAATTACCAGCAACAGAACTGGGCAATTGGTCTTAATGGAGATACCCTTCAGCCAGATGGGTTTCTTGCCTTCTTCAACCAGCGAAACCTGTCATTCAAGTTTTATCTCCAGAATCAATTTCCACTTGGCAACTCCAGTGCCTACGATCAGAACATTGCAACGCTCAATCAATATATCGAAGATATTCGCAACCAGGAGATTGAGGCAAGCGAATATAAAATGGCTGAACTTGAGGAATATATAGAACTGGACTGGTCAATTCTGTCACAAACAGATACCTTTAAGCCGGACAAATTTGTGAGTTTTTTTAGCGAACGAGAGCTACCATTCAAGTTTGTTGTAGATAGTGGTAATATTTTGTTGGACGATCAATCTTCCTATGAAGAGAACATCAGAACATTGAAACACTACATTAGTTCCATAAATCAGTAATTAGGTTATGACGGAGTGAGAAGCGCTCTGAACGATCATTGGTTGAGGCTTGCCAGTTCATTAACAATCACTCACTGTTGTAGAACTTTGAGTAAAACAGTTCTACAACAGTGAGGGCAACTGAGATCCTGAGATTACTGAGCAGGAGATAGAACTAGAGTTTCCTAAACCAAGCAGGTTTTTCAGGATTTGGGAAAATTAGACAAAAGGCAACTTAGGAATGAAAATTCAATAAGTTCGCCATCCTCACGCCCGCCATCTTTCCGCACAAGGATTGAGAGACGAACGTTGCTTAAGTTATTAAATTGCCATTCCTTATGATACTCAACAAATCAATTAGACGAACTACGATCTCGGTTTTTGTTGCTTTTATCCTAGCTGTAGCTATTACTTTCGGTGGCTGGGATTGGGCGATCGCATCTCCCCTAGTCAGTCCTCAAGAAGAAATGGGAGCATGGGAAACAATCCCAATGCCTTCTCCAGAAAACAGGATGCAGTCCGTTCATACCATCGTCCTTCCCAATGGGAAAGTAATGAGCCTCAACGGCAGCAGCTTTCGCAATACCCTCGTTAAAAATGAGAATGGGGAAAACACATTTATAGAGGGAGTCCCAGCGGGAGACGATAAAGTTATTAACAACACCTCCCTTTTCGATCCTAAAACCAAGCAATTTGAGCGCATTGCTTCTCCACCTGCACTCCTATATGGGGAGAGCAACGATTTATTTTGCACCGGTCATTTGCAACTAGCCGATGGCAACATCCTATTTATCAGCGGTACTGGACGTTATTACCCTGGCGGACGATTTACAGGCTCAAAGCAAGTCAACCTTTATAATTGGCAGACCGACAAGTGGTCTGCTGTGGGTCAAATTAAAGACGGACGTTGGTACCCAACTTTAGTCTCGCTAGCCGATGGCAAAATCGCGATTTTTTCAGGTTTAAAATTCCAGGCACCCAACCAAATTAATCCGGGTCTTGAAATCTACGACCCTAAAACCCAAAAAATTCTGCAATATATTGACCTTACAGAAGTCGAGAATAGTCCCTTCAACACCTACCTCAAAGAATTGGATGCTTACGATAGCATCGACCTCTATCCTCGAGTATTTCCAACGAGAGACGGCAGACTTTTAATTACCGGGGATGAAGCTGGCATTGCCAATGTTTTAGTTCAGAATAAAAGCAAGAAAAGCTACTTAATGTCTATCCATGAAGATGCAGGCAGTAAATTTACTGTCAGCTTTGAAGTCGGACCAGAAAGATATGAAACTTCCAAAGCTTACGGAACTGCGGTGCAAGTTCCCAACTCTGAGGATGTATTATTGCTGGGTGGGATGATAGGTACTAACGATATCAATTTTGGACGAGGGGGTAATACAAGTAGCTATCCAAAGGGGACGAAAGTTTCCTCTAGTTTGCAGCGCTGGGTGTCTCCCAAGCCAGATGGAGAAAAGAATGGCAAGTGGGAAATTATCGAGCAGTTTCTAGACAAACCTCGCGCCAATGTCCAAGCCGTGATTCTGCCGGACAAGGAAATTTTAGTGCTCAATGGTGGCGAGTATCCAGAATACAAGCCTATCTATGAGCCTCTACTGATGACTCCTAATTCTAAGGCTCCAGGGGGTTACAGCACCAAGCCGATGAATCCCGCTAAACTACCCAGACTTTATCATAATGGAGCAGTGCTGTTGCCAGATGCTACTGTTTTAACGATTGGTGGCAATGCTAATCGGGTGGCGCGAGAAAAAGATGGAACAGTTCACGTTGACATAGGGCGAGATGCTAAGAACAATTTCCAATTGGCATATCTGACGGACAAATCAGGCCAAGCTAAAGAATTCAATCTTGAAGAGTATTACAAAGACCCTCAAAGCTATTTCACTAAGGGCGATCCAGAACCCTTCGTACCTGCTGAAATTTGGCAAGCTGAAATATTCAGTCCTCCCTATCTATTCAAGCCCGGTGCCCGACCTGAAATTGTAGAAGCTCCTAGCAACATCAAATATGAAAAATCTGGCACGATATCAGTCAAGGATGCTACCCAAAACGGTTCTTTGGTCTTGGTCGGACTAGGTGCAGTGACTCATTCTTTTGATTACGGACAGCGATTGGTTGAGTTACGGATCAAAGTAAAATCTTTAGGGGATAAGTCTGAAATCGACTTTGAAGCACCAACGAACCGCAATCTTTACCCGCCCGGTTACTACATGATGTTCTACCTTAATGACGTAGGCAAGCCTTCCCATGCCCAGATGGTAAAGCTAGAAGCTGCCTAAAAACATCATCAAAATTTGCAATCCGAATATTGCCGATCGCGATCGTAGCAACAGTCCGCTCTCAACAGTAGAATAGAGGTTCAATACATGGCACTGACAGAAGAAGATTTGAAAAGCCTACCAGAAGATGGAAAAGGTCTTGACCCACAGAATCCTGGTAAATACGAAGACTTGCTAGAAAATTTACAGGGCAACATCATCCACTCTCACGGACGAGATTATAGCGTCTATCTGTTTTTACAATTCAAGCCCGGTAAAATAGAGGATGCAAAGCAATGGATTCAAACTTTTGCCCAGCAATATGTAAAATCTGCCAAACAGCAGGCAGATAGCGCGCGCCAGTACAGAGAAAATCGCATTGATGGGGGTGTATTTGGCAACTTCTTTTTATCCCGTAAGGGTTATGAGTATCTGCAAGTTTCTCCAGCGAAGATTCCCGGCGATCAACCTTTTCGTTTCAGTATGAAAAATCCTACTATTGGGAGTTCGTTGGGAGATCCATCTGTTAACCAATGGGAGCCAGGGTATCAAGCTGAAATTCATGCCTTAGTAATCATGTCAGATGATAACTTAGTTAGCTTGTTGCAGCAAGCTAACGTAACAACGCAAAAGCTTCGTCAGACAGCAGAAGTCATTCACCGAGAAGATGGTTTTATTCTCAAAAATCATCAAGGACAATTTGTTGAACATTTTGGCTTTGTCGATAATATCAGTCAGCCTCTATTTCTGAAACGGGAAATTGAACTCGCAAAGGAAAAGGGATCTGACTTCAGTAAATGGGACTCTAGGGCTCCTCTGAATTTGATCTTGGTTAAAGATCCCAACGGTAGGACAGAAGATAGCTACGGCAGTTATTTGGTCTTCCGCAAACTCGAACAAAACGTTAAAGGATTCCGGGAAAACCAGCGCCAGCTAGCTCAAAAGCTAGGTATATCTGAAGATTTAGCTGGGGCGATGGTTGTAGGTCGATTCTTCGATGGTACGCCAGTAACGCTCACGGAGCAACCTCTGTACGCGAACGCTATACAACCGGTGGATACGATGAACGACTTCGATTACAGCGATGATACGCAGGGAACAAAATGTCCCTTTCACGCTCACGCACGTAAAAGTAACCCTCGCGGAGACACAGGTCGGGTAGAATCTTCGATAACTTACGAAGAGTCCTTACAAGTAGAAAGGGGTCATCGCATCGTTCGTCGGGGTCTCAGTTTTGGAGACAATGACCTCTTAAACGAGCCCGAAACAGGATCGGGAATGCTTTTTTTGTGCTTTCAAGCTGATCTTGAAAATCAGTTCAATTTTATGCAGTCATCATGGTCTAATCAAAAAAACTTTGTCCAGATCAACGTGGGACCCGATCCGCTGATTGGTCAACCAAGGGGAACTCAGAAATGGCCTGTAAAGTGGGGTGGATCGGAAACCGAAGAATATGACTTTAGCCTTTGGGTAACAATGAAAGGTGGCGAATACTTTTTTGCTCCTAGTGTCAGTTTTATCAGGAATATAGGACTTAACTAAAGCCTATATTTGTAGGATTGTTAGGAGAGCTAAAACCACTATTATCTGCCTCACAAAGGTGCAAGTCCTAAACAGGGCTTGCTGAAAAAGCCTAAAACGCTTACATCAAAAGACTTTGGCTAGTTTGAGCGTTGAAAATGTGCAAGCTTATGAGCTAAAATGAGTCAAAAGCTATAGCAATCCTAAATCATTTTCTATGTATAGGTGTACTGATGGATTTTGGGGAAATCAAATTTATGTTCCTTTGTGAAAAACTCAAACAAAAATTTGATAATTTTAAAAGACTTACATAAATACCAATACTTTCGTAAAAAATTTTTAGATTGTAACCAAATATCTTCAACTGGATTCTGTTCGGGAGCATTGGGAGCAAATAAAATACAAGTGATTGACCAATCATCAAGTTCTCGATTACGATTAACTTCTGACAAATAATCTCTAAATTCTCCATATGTATGATAGCTAGCTCCATCCCAAATCAAGATAATTTTCCGCCATTTGTATTTAGGTAGTAATAAATATGTAGTGATTAGATATTTATTGGCTCAAAACATAGTTGTAATGATGGATAAAATACCAAATAGCACCAATATGGTTTTCTAACTTTTTAGAAAATGAAAGAGTCTTTCTTACGAGCCGAGAAACACGTTGGCGCAAAGTATTATTAAATCTTTCAATGTGATTAGTTTTTCCACTGTCTTTACCAACTGGTTGATGGCGTTTGCTTGGAAAAATACAAGCATAAGCCGCCCAAAAATCTGTATAGCAAACAGCACATTGTCGATATACCGGAGGTAGAGAATTCCATAATTGTTTTGCTCCTTCTTCGCTGCGATCCCCAATATAAATACCAATAATTTCTCTGGTCTCTCTATCCATTGCTAACCACACCCATTGCTTATTTTGTTTGCAATCTACAAATGACCACAGTTCGTCACATTCAACATTCAATCTAACTTTTTTTTTAGGCTTAACCTTTACCACGCGATCGATTGAGGCATATTTATTATTTACGTAATCCTGTAACCATTTTTGAGAAACACCCGTGCTTCTAGCTATACCAGCCAAAGAAATCTTCTCCAAAAGAAGTCGATCGATTAAATCTTTTGTTTCTGAGCTAATTACTTTGTTTGTAGGATTTTCGACAAATTGGCGACCGCAACTTTGACATTTGTATTTTGGTTTTTTATTGTGAATCCTACCATTTTTAACTATGTGAGCTGAACCACAATCGGGGCAATCTGGTCGTAATAATAGCATATTATCTGACTAAATTAAGGTTGGCAAATATCCAGGATTCCAGCAATAGTTACTGACAATAGCATAACTGTAACTCAATCTACATTCGAGCGCGTAAAGAAATATTAAGAGCGCAAGATTTGATTTTGTAAATTATAAAATTATCCTCTGCATTCAATTACTGTAATTAAATGTCACTACATATTTATTACTACCCTATCTTTTTCACTCGATCGATAGCAGTCAAATATGAGTTTTATTTATTCTCATATTTCTGCTAAAACTGATGGACGATTCAACCCATTCACAGCCAATTCTCGTGATCTGGTGAGAATCGATTGTCAGTGTCAGCACTAGGCTCTGGTTTGATGAAGTCTGGAAGTAAATCGAGTTGTTTTGGTGCGATGGGTGCTTCGGCGTCCGTCTCAACTCCTAGAGGTTCTGCTGGCACTACCCCCAAAGTTAATTCGATTGCTTCGGCATACCTTGATGCAGCCCTATCGAATAACCCCGATGCTGCGATTCTTTCAACCCAGTTGCCGATACCCGACAAACACTGAGTCCACCAATCGAACTGCTGCCACTGAGCGTTGAGAACGTCTGCGCCAACACTACCCCACCAAGTTTCGATGATGCCGATCCACCTCTGGGTATCTTGAGGAATCCGCTGCTCGAACTCTTTCCTCAACTCTGTGAGCCGCTCCTTCACATCGGAGGACAAGGCACTGAATACTTGTTGGCGCAGAGGTTCCGGCACTCCTAGTTCCTTCACCGCTTCGTAACGAACACCTTGCTGCTGCGCTACTTCGGATAGTTGAACTACCCACTCACCAAGTTTTGAGCGTTCAGTGTCATCGATGCTGGCTGCTGATTCTGGGGGAGTTTGTTCGACTGCCCTGCTTTGCGATCTACTTGTTTCAGAGTCAGATCGACCATCTAAAACAGGTATAGGTGTTTCAAACCTAGCTATATTAACGTTTGAGCTATGTGAACTACTTGACATCTCCCCAGCCCTTTCATAGACGGGGATTCATGTATACCATAATTTAAGTCTTACGGGTGCTGACAAATCACCCCTACCAACTCCACTGAGATCAATTCCAAGTATTGTTGCTACTCGTGCGTCCAATGTTTGCACACCCATTGCAGTCTGCATTAATTAGCCACCCATTCGCTGTCCGATACAATCCACGTTTAATTCTTGTTCCAGAAGCTTTCCACCCTTCGGGTTTCGCACCGAATTTAGGCAGTTCGTCAGCATCTAGAAAAGAAGTTTTCGAGGTAGAGGATTCTTCAGTTTCAACGAATTTGATTCCGTACTGTTCGCACAGTTGAGCGATTCTATCTTTTAACCGACCCGTGGGAATCTGCACAAATTTTTGATTAGTTTTTGTACCCAGATTTATCGAATCTTTCTGATTCTTGTTCCATCCAAATACAACTGTACCAATCTTGAACGATACACAATGATTGATCACCTTACGAGCAGCTTTATTAACTGCATCCCGCATTGTTATATTTCTGCTTTCGGTCATCCGTTCCAGTCTTTTAGACCAGAATCCGTTGTCCTGGCCCGACATTAAGGTTGCTACTCGTTTGTTATAGCCTTGGTTGATGGACTTGAGATGCCTTCCGTCTACGATAAACGAAGTTCCAATATTGCTAACACAAGTTATCCAGTTGTCCATCCCGTGGTCGATCATCAATACAGAATCAACGTTCACATCGGATTGGACAGTTGGTTTTTGGTAGACCAATTCCAGATAGAAACATCCGTTTCTGGGCAATATCCTGTACTCTCGAATAGAAGAATGATCTAAGTTAGATGGCATCGTCAGATAGAACGCATCTATACCAAACCAAGCTTTAACTTGCTTTCCTAAAGGAAATCGCAACATTCCATCTTTTAATTTGACTGATCTGCCTGTAAACGTCACCAGCGCTAATCCGCCTTGTCTGTATCCAGGAAGTCTTGGATTTTGCGTCACTGTACCTTCTTTGATTCCAGTTAGTCAACCTAAATAAGATTGGAAGGATTCAGCAACGCTAGTTAAGATCTGCTGTGCGGTATCTGAATAAAAAGCTTTATAATGAATGTTCCGATTGTCCGTTCCTCAAACTTTATGCAGCCTCGCTCTACTCGGTATCTTTCCAGTTTTGAAGAATAGTTGTCGGGCATAATAAGTTCCACAATTAATTAACTTTGAGGCTTCACTGCACAAGAATTCTAAGACTGCTTTCAAGTCTTTGTCTGGACTAATTATATTTTGCTGGCATCCATACATTCTGTTTTCCTCCTTGGTTTATATTAGCATGATATTCTTGATTTAAGATTCAAGTATCTCTACAAAATAACCAATACAAGAAAATATTGAAGGCGGTTGAAACCGCTACCGACTTCCTCCCCGTGTCTAAAGCCAGGGGCTTCCGTCTCGTTTTTCGGTGAACCACTACTTTCGCCATCTTTAACAGAAATATTTTCTGTATTGTCACTTTCGTCCTGTTTTTGTTTCTTTTTAGTAAAAGAGCAGTCACTGGCACTACCCAAAAGCGGCGGTTGCCCGTGGTGTCCGATAAAAACTCAGTTTCATTGGTGGTACCGACGATGATGGACGGGCGCAGCATCCTGAGAGTCTCGCGTCCATAGGGCGGTCGGATGGAATCGCTGGCGCAGGAAAGAAAAGCTTTGGTCGCGGCTACATCCTTGCGCTTAAATACTGTTTCTAGTTCCGCCCATTCCAAAATCCAAGCTGAATGTAGTTTGAGTCGCTCGTCCTTGTCGCTCATCGCACCGAAGCTATCGTCGAACCAATCTCCTGCTAACTTTTTTAAAAACTGCGATTTCTGCCAACCTTGGGGCGATTGCAATGGTTGGCTATTTGTTGGCTATTTGTTAGCTACTTAGCCCGAAAGTCTGATTCTTTGGTTAGCTATTTGCGGAAGTTGCCCGAAGTAGCTAACCGAGAATCACCAAAAAATCATTGTCTCACCGGGACACCGAAGGATTTTGCATCCCAGATTCCCCAGACTTCGCGGGCAGAGGATACGGCACCCAGCAGCGCTTCTTCTGACGATCGCCCGAACACTTTAATCTGCCGAGGCGGATTGTACTTGCGCGTTACGGTGACGCTCCATTGGATTTGATGGCTTCTGAGCGCTCTCATCTGTCGTCCCTCCCATCGCCGGCATTCGGTAGCGTCTCTGAACTTTGGGCTAACAAAGAACTGGATAGCAAGTGAATCATTTGCAGCGCTTCCACCTCAGATATCCAAACATTTAAATGTTCAGATGTTGGAAACAAATCTAAGACTTCGCACTCTCCTAACGCCTCGAACACAGTGCAGGAGTAACGCTGCGAGTAGGCGATAACTTCAATGAGCGCTTTCTTCTGGGTGTCGGTGCTGGTGGTTAGGAGTTGTTGCCAGCAGGGATGGAGTTGGCGGGTAGAGAATTGGTCAGCGATCGCTCTCACCAAACCCAAGGCTTCAGCGGTGCTTGGCAAGAAGTCGAAAATCAGAGGCCACTTATCCCCGAACAATTCGATAGTTCCGCATTCTTTGATAGCGCGGGTGAGGGTATCGCTTTGACGGAATGAATAAACTGCGGCTTCCAAAGCGGCGCTGAGCTCCGAGTGTGGCATCGCATTAAGTGATGTCAACAACTGGCGGTACAAAGTGGTAGTTGTTGGTGTACCCGGTTGTGATGCGGGTGCGGGTGTGGATGCGGGTGTGATCGAGAAAGTTGCAGCCGCTTCAATGGGTATAGGCGGTGGTTGTGTCATGATTATCGGAGCATCCTTGTTGATGTGCCAGACCCCGCCCTAGAAGATTGCAAGTCACAGGGGCGGGATTTGGTTTGTTTGCAGTTTTTTTCTACTAATTGATTGATTTGAGCGATCGCCTCCTTGCGACCCATAACTTGAACCAATTGCCGAAACTCCCAAAGAATTTCGATCGCATCTCTGCGAAACCCACGACTGTTTGCTTGGTAGTGCCAGCCAATCGGCTCCAACATTTGAAGTACCGCAACATCTCGTTTTAATTGAGATTTACTGATATACAACAATTCCAACGCTTCAGAACGAGATATATAGGAGATTTCCTCTGGTAATGGCAGGCTGTTCATGGCATGAGCTAGTTGCTGGCGATTTTGTGAACCAGGCTCTTAACTGGCTCGCAAATCAATCATTGCATAGGGACAATGCAGGTAAAATAGTGGTGCATATGTATGAGCCAATTGTGAGCCAATCTTAACATTGCTCCACAATTGCCCCATTTCTGCAACGTAAATGAGATAATAAAGTAAAAATATTGGTATAATTTATGGCACGCAAGGATGACCGACTGCACGTAGCACCATTGGGTGAATACTACGACGACATATTAAAGGTCGATAGCTGGATCAACGCCCGTCCAATTTCCAGCCAAGCTAATTCGCTGCTCTGCGTAAAGCTGCAAGAACGTGAGGAGCGGATTCGAGCGCGAATTGAATACCTTGCAACGAAGCGGGGAATATCAGGAAAAGAGCTGTGGAATCAAATTCTCAAGGGAGATGCCAAAAAAATGGAGCCAGAGGATATCGCCGAAGTTTCAGATTGAGGAAAAGTTAGAAACTGGCGTTGCCACAAATTGACACGAGGCACAAACTTGCAATTTCAGGGATTTGACGCGCTAGAGCGCTTGTTTCCATAGATTCTTTTGATGACATTGGGAAGCTTATTCAATAGGAAACACTACTTGAAAAACTAGGCTGAAGTTTCGGTGTATACACCAAGGTTTGCTTATCTCGTGTTTGGTGTATACCCAATATTTGGCAGGCAAAGCGTCAAAGTGAGGATTATTTATGACCGAATCGGTTAGAGCCGTCAGAGCAGGAGTACAAATAGGTTCCCTAACAGTTGATGGGTTTATGTTGCCCGATGGCTCGTATCGGATGAGCCAGACACAGATAGCTGAAGCAGTAGGCTTGTCCCGGAGAAACGTGTCCGATTTTTGCGTTCTAACGCCCTGAAAAGCTTGCTGGGCGAAGATTATACGCCTCAGACTTTTGAGATAGAACCAGCTCTTATAGCAACTCAGACTCGCAGTCTAGGATTAACGCGTTACCCCTGGCAGTCGTCAGGACGTATTGGCTCTGGCAAGCTAATAGAGGAAACAAACAAGCCTTGGCTCTCGTAGAGGCAGTAATGACTGAAGCTTCTTAGCGTCGGTTTGATGAAGCTTTTGGCATTACCCGTACTGAACAAGAACGAAACGAACTGCTAAGTCAGCGAGTTCAAGAGCCAGAGCGCAATATCAGAGAGACGTTTCTGGTGGGAGATGAAGTCAGGCTGTTTCGAGAGTACAGCATCGCACCGTGGGCAATTCCGGGGACGGGGGAGAAGGAAGTTACGATCACAATCCCAAGCCAACCAAACACAGGAGATACCATGATCCAAACCCAAACCATAACTAAAACATTCACGTTTGACGAGTTCGCAGCCTGGTATCCAGAGAACTCGGTCAAACGCTACGAACTACACAACGGAGTAATTGTCGAAATGCCTTTAGGAACTGGCCGTCATTCCGTTGTTACGGGTTTTACTCGGGACGAAATCAGCGCAGAAATCAGGCGACTGAAATTGCCTTACTTTATCCCCGGTGATTGCCTGCTTAAACCCACTCGTGATGAAGCTGGTTATCAACCTGATGTGATTGTCTTAGACGAAGCGGCTCTACACCAGTGCGAACCGCGATGGGATAGGGAATCTATCATCACGATGGGTTCCTCGGTGCGACTGGCTGTAGAGGTAGTCAGCACGAACTGGCGAGATGATTATCATTTCAAATTTGCTGACTATGAGGAGATGGGCATCCCCGAATACTGGATTGTTGACTACCTCGGTTTAGGCGGTCGCAAATTCATCGGTAATCCGAAACAACCCACCCTCTTGATTTGTCAACTGGTAGAGTCCGAGTATCAGATCAAGCAGTTTCGGGGCGATGACACAGTTGAGTCGTTGGCGTTTCCCGAACTGAGGTTGAGTGCCGAGCAGATTTTTCGAGCCGGCTTGCCTGCAAACGAGTTGGCTTGAAAAGTTCAGGTTGCA
>Ga0163152_10001269_pt1 | contig 40400 bp, 50 predicted proteins | sample OliLakLV19MP8IB2_FD_148635 | JGI IMG/M metagenome (GOLD analysis project Ga0163152, IMG submission 148635) | Freshwater microbial mat bacterial communities from Lake Vanda, McMurdo Dry Valleys, Antarctica - Oligotrophic Lake LV.19.MP8.IB-2 | ecosystem: Environmental > Aquatic > Freshwater >...
CCCCTTGGGTACCCCGGCGCCCACTCCAGGCCAGCAGAAACGCCAACGGCAGGCCGGTGAGTCGGCTGCTCAATATCTGAAGCGGACAGGGCAGGATTGATGAGCGATTCAATCTTACCCAGCCCCCCAGTCGGCGGTTTTTCCCAGCCCGCCCCAAAGGCAGATGGGCTAGTTGAAATTGACGCGCTAAAGGCGGGGGGATTTGATGACGGCGAGATCCAGGGCTGGATTAGCGAGAAGAAAGCCGCCCTGGTTGAAGGGCAGTTTTCAGAGCGTGAGATTGACGACTACTTTGGCGTCAAGCAGTTCGACGCCAACCCGCTTCAAGAGCGGTTGAACACGAACTTTGGCGTTGATCCGCTTGATAGGGCTAAAGAGCTTTTGAGCGGTTCATCGGTAGAAGGCGCTCCGGCTCGAACCTTCCAAGGTCCGTCGTTCGAGGGTGCTTCTTTGGCGCCCGATGAAGCCGACACTTTCTTGCAAGCTTTCGAAGCTGGGTTTCAATTTTCCCCGACGGGGCTCCTTGCTAGGGGTAAGCTCCCCGACATCGACGTGAACGAAAACGCCGAATGGCACATGACGATGGCCAAAGGAATGGGCCTCGCCTTAGGGGACATACCAGCCAATATCTTGGGTGGCTTGATCGCTTCCCCCGTGGGGTTAGCGGGTGGGCCTGCCGCCCCCATTACTTCGGTCCTTGCGGCCGGAGCGGGAGCCAATGCCGCTCCCACGCTTATCCGTGAAATGTTAATGGACGCGTACCGAAAAGGGTCCGTTGTCGATTTCAAGGATTTTTGGACGCGTGCGGCCCCTATCTTCCTCAATACGATCAAATCCGGGGTTGTTGGCGCCGCCACTTTAGGCGTCGGTCACAAAGTGGGCCTTGCGGCTAAAGTGGCTAGTCCGGTAGTCAAGACCACTGCAAAAATTTCCGCTGAGATTGGCACGATGGTCACCCTTGGCCGCGGCCTCGAGGGCGAATTGCCCAAGTTTAAAGACTTCACGGATGCAGCCATTGCTGTGGTGGGGCTAGGCGGCTCGGTTCATGTCGGCGGCAAGTTGATGAAGATTTTCGCGCGTACGGGCATGAAGCCGATGGACGTGGCGGAACAATCGCTGAAAGATCCGGTATTGCGCCAGCAACTAGCAGAAAAGGGTGAGCACCTTCCGGCCGCTTACGAAGGTTTCGTTGACCCGGCTATCGCGCCAGAAAACACGGTTAGGATAAAACTCGATCCTAAACTGGGGGATGGGGAGCTCGTCCTTCCTGCCCGGATGGAACCGGCGACAACTCCCGAAACCGGCCCCAACGCGCTCGACACCCCTAAGCAACAGATGATGGCCTTTCTCGGTGAGGAAGTGGGCTCAGCGGCTCAGCCAAAGCCAAAAGTTGAAATCGTTCGCACGCCAGAAGAAAGCGCCATGTTGGCGCTCATAGGTAAAGAACAGCGTAAAGGTTTAGCCATTGATTTCGATTCGGCGTACACGGCCACCGTAGACAAATTTCATCCGGTGAACCTTTTCGTCAAAGCCGTCACCAAAGGGGCAAAAATCCCCGAGCACACTGACCCCTATACTCTCGTCAGGCTCACTAGAGGGAGTGGCGGTAGAGCCACGCAGTTCATTGAGAACGCCCCATTTAGTCATAAGACGTATCAAGTAATTGAAGGGGCAAAATCGCTCAAAGAAATCTTCCAGCCCATCGCCGGAGATCTTGACGGGTTCAGAGCGTACGGCATTTCAAAAAGAATTCAGAACCTCGAGTCGCGAGGAATCAAGCCCTTCAAAGATATTGGCCCCGATGCGGCTACTGTCGCGAAAGCGGCTAAAGATGGCGCCGCTAAGTATGAGCCCATCCTGCGAGACATCGTAAAATACCGTGGGCACTTACTCCGGTACATGCGCGATGCGGGCGTTTTGACTGAGGAGCAGATCCTAAAATGGGAGAAAAACGATCCCGACTACGCCACTCCTTTTTACCGCATCCTCGAAGAGGGAACTGGCGGAAGTAACCCCGGTAAGGGGCTGACGGTCTCCAACCCCGTGAGGAGATTAAAGGGCGATAGCGATTTGCTGCTTGTTGACCCCGTTGAGTCACTGGTCAAGGACACGTATAAGTTCGTCGAAGTGGCAGAGCGTAACCACGTGTTTAGGTCAGTGGTTAAACTCTCCGAGAAGTTCAACGCGCCCAAAGAGCTCATCGAGCGGGTGCCCACAAAGATGAAAGCCATCGAAGTGACGCCGCAAGAGATCTCGCGTTTTGCGGACGAATTTGGGCTAGATTTTGAAGTTGCTGAGCAGGCGATGACCGTCTTCCGTCCGATGAAGACGGATTTGGCGCCGGATCAGATCTCCGGATTTCGCGACGGAAAGCAGGAAGTTTACCGGGTACCTATCGAGCTCGCGGAGTCGTTAAAGGAGATGGATTCCAGATCCGCTAATCTCCTCATGAAGGTGCTGGCCGGTCCCGCGAAGACGTTGAAGGCGGGGACTACGATACTCCCGGAGTTTATGGGGAAGAACTTTATCCGCGATCAGGGCGCGGCGTTCATCTTCTCCAAAAACGGGTACGTGCCCGTACTTGATTTCTTGCATGGCATCGGAGAGCAAATAGGTAAGGGCAAAGTGTACCAGCAGTGGCTAATGGGCGGGGGAGCTGAAGCCACCTTTCTTTCCATGGACCGCGCCTACATCCAAGAACACGTAATGAACTTAGGCGACATGCAAAGCATGGCGAAGCGGAGCTGGAACGTAATAAGCTCCCCCATACGTGCGGCGCAGATGTTTGGCGAGCTCACCGAAAACGCTACTCGCATCGGGGAGATGAGGCGCGCCATGATGGGTAAGACTGGCACGAAGCGCGAGATAGTAAAAGGTTCCTACTCTACGCGTGAGCTAACGCTGGATTTTTCACGAATTGGCGCTCAAACGCAGTTTGTGAATCAGATCATTGCGTTTACTAACCCCAAAATTCAGGGGCTAGACCGCATTGCCAGGGCGTTTAAGGATGACCCCATGGGTACATCCGTTCGGGTGGCGGCCGTTATCACGGTCCCTTCCATCCTTGGGTGGTACCTGAACAAGGACGACCCGCGGTACGCTGAAATTCCCCGGTGGCAGAAAGACATTTTTCATCACGTCATGTTGGACAAGTGGGAGAACGTCAAACCGGATGAGGGGCAATCGGCTGGCGTCTTTGGCAGGCAAACAGATGACGGTCAGTGGCAGATTAACCGGGGCACCATTTGGAAAATCCCTAAAGTGCAGGATACGGGCGTGGCTTTTGGCTCAAGCGTCGAGCGGTTTTTGGAATACGCGCACAAAAACGACCCCAAGGCGTTGAAAGATTTTATGGATACCCTGGGAGATTCCGTCATTCCGGGGGTAGTGCCCAATATCGCAATACCCGCGCTAGAAACGTTTAACAACAAGAGCACCTTTACCGGAGCTCCTATCGTACCGGGCCACCTCGAGGGGACGTTGCCCGAAGTGCAGTACACGGATTACACCACCGAAAGCGCTAAGCTCCTGGGTAAGATCATTCCGCCCGTTCCCTTTGGGGAACTGAAGCTCAATTCCCCCATGGTCATCGAAAACTTGATTCGGGCCTGGAGCGGTGGAATGGGCATGTACGCGCTCCAAATTGCGGATAAGGCATTGGAAGTAGCGGGAATCGCGATACCGCCGCCGCGGCCCACTAAGACGCTAGCAGACATGCCTGTGATCAAGGCCTTCGTGGTTAGGTTCCCCCAGGCCAATGTTCAATCCATTGTCGATTTCCGTGAGCGGTTCAATCAAAGCCAAGAGATCTTTAAGTCGATAAAGGTCATGGCGGCCAAGGGCGATTTTCAAGGACAGCAACGCCTCATGTTGGCGGAGGAGAACCAATCGAAGCTGGTTTCTCTGTCCGGTATCAATGATTCTTTGACCAAGATGAAGGGTGTTATCGAGCGGGTCACGCTTGATCCTCAAATACCCCCCGACGAGAAAAGGCAACTAATCGACGGGGTCTACTTAGGTATGATAAATTTCGCTCGGCGCGGAAACGAGCTTGTTGATGAGCTAAAAAAAACTTTGGGCGTAGCTAACAAAGGGAATAAATAATGGCCGTCGAAACCATACTCAATCGTAAGGTCACCACTGGAAACGGCGTTACCACGGCCTTCCCCACCACGTTTCAGTTTCTCCTTGCCGCCGACTTAGTCGTCATCGAAACGGTCATATCAACCGGAGTGGCAACGACCAAGGCAATCACCACGCACTACACGGTAAGTGGAGGAGCGGGCCTAGTAGGCACGGTGAACATGCTGGTCGCCCCTTCGGCTCTAGTGACCCTTACCGTCTATAACAGCCCCGCCATTACTCAAGGGCTGGACTTGCTCGAGGGGGACGTAAGCCCCGCAGAATCCAAAGAAGCCGCGTGGGACCGCTTGACCTACATCGCTCAGCGCCTCTCCGATCGCCTAGATCGTTCGGTACGTTTGGCCGAAGGATTCTCTGCAACGTTTAGCTTGATCCTCCCCGCCGTACTTACCGCCGACGCGGTCTTAACGGTTAACCCCTCCAGTACGGGGCTCGTCATGGGGCCGACCATCGGAGCCATCACCACTGCCGCCGCTAACGCCGCAGCCGCTTTAGCTTCCGCCAACGCCTCGGAGATATCGAATTTGGCCTCAGGGGTTTCCGCTGCCGCCTCAGCGGCTTCGGCCACCGCCTCAGCGGCTTCGGCCACAGCCTCGGAGGTATCGAATCTGGCTTCAGCGGCAGCGGCGGCCGCCGCGGTAGCGACTCACGCGGCGTTGACCGTAACCCATGGCGCTACCGGCGCGGTAGTGGGAACCACTAATAGCCAAGTCCTTACGAATAAGACCCTGACCACCCCGGTAATCGACGTGGCGAGCCTCACGGAACAAGGCTCTACTCCCAGCACGCCAGCCTCGGGGACAGCAAGGCTCTACGCTAAAAGCGACGGCCTTTACCGGCTTAACTCGGCGGGCACAGAGCAGAGAATAGGTTCTGGTGGCGGCGGTATCAACTACATGGCGGACATCTCCTCCAACGACGCCGAATCGTCGGTCGGTAACTGGGTTGCGTATAAAGACGCCGCTGGTGCCCTGCCTGTCGATGGAGTTGACGGCACGATCAACACGACCATTACTCGGGTTGCCTCTACAACGCTACGTGGAACTGGCCTGTTCAGACTAACCAAGCTCACCGGCGCTTCACGGCAGGGTGAAGGTGTTAGCTGTCCGTTCACGATTGCGGACGCAGACAAAGCTAAGATGTTGGACATCAGCTTCGACTACCTCCCCTCGGCGGGAATTGTTGCGGGGTCTGATTCGGCAACTGGCGACATCAATGTTTACATCTACGACCTGACGAACGCCGTCCTTATCCAACCCACGCCGTTCAAACTGCCAGGTGGCTCTACCCTAAGTACGCTCTATTCCGGCACGTTCCAAACCGCGTCGAACAGCACTTCCTACCGGCTAATTGTTCACATTGCAGGAACGACGAATGCCGCCGCCACGTTCGATTTCGATAACGTTGTTGTAGGTCCACGGATTTTAGTACAGGGCGTTCGAGCCAAAGCGTATGGCGCAACCACTTCGATCCCTAATGCAGCAACAACCACAGTAGTTAACCCGACTAAAAAATTCGATACACACGGCGCATACAGCACTACAACCGGCCTTTTCACTGCTCCAAGGTCTGGATTCGTGCGCGTAACCGTGGCAGTAAACGCCAGTTCTGCATCCGGAACTGGCGCGATCAATAATGCGGCGCTGTTACAAACAAACAAGAACGGGTCTACTGACTCTTTCATCGATTGTTTTGTAGCGGAACAAACCGGAACGGCTCTCACCCGACGCTTGTCCGGCAGCACAATTATACAAGTAATCGCTGGCGACACAGTAGGCGTGCAGATCAATAACATAGACTCAGCATTTACTTGTGGCGGCACCGAGGTCGGCACATGGGTCTGCTTCGAAATGGAATAATGTCGCGAAGGCACTTCGCCGCCTCGTCAAAGGCGACTAACTTTTTTAACCAAGGAGAATTCCCATGTCCATGCCCGTAAGTGCCAATATTTCTGGATTCATCGCAAGAGTGAGCGCCAAGCACGCGCCAGCGGTCGCCACTAAAGCGACGATTGCGATCACGGCTCCTGGCGCCAAGCTCCGCATAATCGTGGACAGCCTGAGTTTCTCTCTGGCCTGCGGCGCTACGGCGCAGACGCCGCTCACGGTGAACCTCTTGTCAGCCGCGACGGTTAAGCAATCCTGGGTCATCTCAGCGCCTGCCAACTCGTCCCAAACAGTAGTGCTCACCGACGTGCACTTTTCCATGGGCCTGAACGAAGCGGTGACGCTTGAGTTTTCGGCCGCTGGAGTGGCTGCATCTCTTGAAACGGTCAACGTAGATGGCTACGTTTCCGCCTAACGCGTAGGGTGGTGGGGTCGTGCTACACTGGTAGCGACTCCCCACCGCCCCATCTCGGAGATCCAATGGCCAAGCCCGAAGGAGTGAATCCGATTTCCGTTCTGATCACTCTCTTCACCGGGCTCACCCTCGTGGTGGCCACGTCCACGCTAACCCGCATCGGGAAGCTCGAAGAAAGTTACTCCTCTTTAGACAAGCAGGTAGCGATTCTGCTTTTCGCTGGCGGCCACGAGCCACGCGTTCATTCCGTATTGTCTCTGGCTTCACGCCAAACCCTATACGCTTTCCCCTCGCTCATCCCCTTTAACCTCATTCCTCCGAAGGACAAATGAAGCTAATAATTCTTGCACTAGCCTTTCTCGCCAGCTCGGCTCTCTGCTTTGCGACAGAAGAACTCTCCACACCTATTACCAACGTCGAGTTTTTCGTAAAGCTGGTCGGCTTCCTTGGCGGCCTGTCGGGCATCACCAAGCTAGGAATCGCTGCTGTGGCGGTTCAAGTGGCGATGCTCCTCTTGCGCGGCCCTCTCACCAACGTAGCCGGAGTGTGGCGGCTTACTATTTTGACTGTTCTCTCCTGGGTAGGCGGCATCTTGGCTCAGATGAGCTCCGGCGTGCCCTTCATGGCAGCGTTCACCAACGCGCAAACACTCGCAGCCCTTCAAGTGTGGCTACACCAGGCGGTTACTCAAGTGGGTAAGCTGCAACAAGATAAACTGGACCTCGAGGACAGAATCTTTTTCGAGGATACGTGAAGGTTCCCCTCGCCCTGGTCGGGGCGTTAGTGCTCGGAATCGCCATTGGTAGGTTCACCGTGCCAAGTAGAATCGTCACGAAAATCGAAGTGCAGGAAAAAATCGTCACCGTCATCGAGAAGGTGAAGAGTGAAAACGTGGTGACTGTCTACCGCGAAGTAGTGAAACCCGACGGCACCAAGGTGATAAAATCTCGCACGTTCGATAAGTCGGTGACGCAGGAAAAAGCGAACGTAGTGGCCGCCAAATCCGTTGCGGAGACAAAAACGATTGAGCGGGCCGCACCGGATTGGCTGCTGCGAGGGGTATTTAGCGGCGCTTACGGCGTTGGCCTGGACCGACGAATACTTGGCCCGCTCTACCTTGGCGGGCAAGCCCTTAGCGATGGGTCGGTCAGCATCTCAATCGGCCTGCTATTTTAGGGGGAGCTCATGAGTCATGTTAATGGAAAGAATCCGTGCGAGCGCTGCGAGAAAATGCTGGAAGAGGGTCACCCCTCCTTGGGCGTGTACTTCCGCGGAATTCACGAGATATTTCCCGACGCGCACATAAGCTGCGTCTTCCGCGACGAAGCGGCACAAAACGAAGCGGTCAAAAAACGGACGTCGAAACTCTCTTGGCCGAAATCCAAGCACAACGTCATGAAGAACGGCAAGCCCGTGTCGGAAGCCATGGACTTGTTCCGCTTGGGCGACGACAAAAAGGCGTACTTCGAGAAGGCGTATTATTTACGGATTGCGAAACACTTGAGGGATTTGAAAGCGGGGGTAGTGTGGGGAGGGGACTGGAATTCTTTCCCCGATGCCCCACACTATGAGTTAGATTTACGTACGTAACCGTGGATGGTTGGGGCCGTCGTGAGGGTTAACGCCCTTGCGACGGCTTTTTACATTCCACAATGACTGTCGGCTTCTTCGACCATGGTGGCGTCAGTCCCCAGCCAATGAACGTGAGCCAAGTCATTGCCTCCCTCCCAGCATTTCGCCCATTACCCTCGCGATGGCGCGAGCGGCATTTATCTTTGCAACAGGCATGAGTTTGGCGTACCTGTCCGTAGTTTGTGCCGATCGGTGATTGAGTAACTGGCCAATCTGGCCCTTCTCGACGCCGTGAGAGAGGCCCACCGTTGCAAACGTCCGCCGCAAGTCGCGGACCCACAGAGTGGGGCACCCCGCTTCCCGCGTTAAACGTTCCCAGAAGCGCCGATACTGCACCTTGCCTAGTAAGAGACCATCCTCGCGAAGTGGGAGCGCCTGGAGCGTTTTAAGCGCCAATGGCGGCACGATAACGGTCTCCTCCTCCCCCGTAGTCTCAGTAGACTTCCCCGCGAATCGGAGAATCCCGATGTCACCGTGAACCACAAGCTCGTCACGCCTCACTCTCTCGATGCTGATAGGGCGAGCTCCCGTTAGTGCGAGAGTCTGGCAGAACGCCACCTCACGCGGGTACCGGACTCGGTGACGCTCAAACGCCTTCCCCAAGGCGGTTAACTCCTCTGCCGTAGCGTAGCGGTTCCGCTGTTTCTCCCGGTTACTCTTCACCAAGCGGCATGGATTCACGCACGTAAGGAGCGCCTCCTCGTGACCGAACGTGTATATCCTACCGAGGACTTCGAGGCACCTATTGGCCGTCGTGGGCGTAAGCGCTAGTGAGCGGTGCCACGCCTTCACGAACTGCGGACCCACCTCTATAACTTCCATCTCCGCGAAAGTGGGCGCGATGTGGCGCTTCCAATACCGTTCCACCTCCGCTTTCCATCCCGAGTCCACGTACCGCGTTTGCGACCAATGCTCGTCGATACACTTTTGGTAAAGATCTTTAATTCTCACTTTCCACCTCTGCGTTAGCGATGAACTTGGCCACCGCGTGAGTTAGTTCGGATAAGGGCACTGGCAGCGTCATTCCTCCCACCTCACTAGTTTATAAACTTCCAGCCAATGGCCGCACTCCGGCCCCACGCTGTCGTCGCCTCTCTCGCAGTACACCTCCTGATATGCGAATCCATTTTCGATTTCGGCCGGGCCGTCGCATTGAACTGTGTCGCGGCAAAATGGGCACTTATTTGCGAAAATGCGCTGAAGGGCCACGCTCTCCGAGGGAGGGTTCTCCCTGGTGTAGATGGTTTTGTCTCTCATTTTTTCTCCTTTACGATTTGTTTCATAGCGTCTTGAAGCCCGTGCCAAAAGTCGCTTTCTTGCCTCAATGCCAAACTCAAGTATGAGATTGCCTATACGATTTGTTTCATAGCGTCTTGAAGCCCGTGCCAAAAGTCGCTTTCTTGCCTCAATGCCAAACTCAAGTATGAGATTGCCTAAGTGCATTTCAGCTAAGTCGAGTAACTCGTATACAACGCTCCAGTGCGGGAAGCTTTTCGGCGCCAACTCTTCCGAGTACGTTTCCTCGAAGCCGTGTAGGATCACACCTCCGTGGTAGTACGGACCCTCATCGGAACTAATGAACCACGCAAATGAATGCGCCACCCAGTCCGGTGTAACTCTCACCACCACCCCCTTCTTGCCTCGGTATCGAACGGCGTTACGTTTTATGCGGTTAATTGTGCGCATACAGTGGAGAAGGCTGCTTTTTGGCTCACCCCCAAGAGATGCGGCAAAAGCCCGTGCTTTGCGTGCGTGATCAACGTTTACGATTTCTATCTTGGTCATTTTTCACCCTTCCACTCAGTGGTTATCCTTCCGGTCTTGCTCGCCTTTTTACTGATAATGCCACGCTCCATCAGCGCCGCTTCAATCTCGCTAGGCTCATACCCGCAAGCTTCGTTCTCCCAAAAATTACCCTCTTTCGTGCATTTGATGGTGCAGTAGATGGCCGTCTGATACCGCCTAATGATTTTGGCCGGGATGGTTTTAAAACAGTTCTGACACTTCATTTCACACCCGCCATCGTATTGGCATGAGAACTCCCGTGAAACCCGAACTGCATTTCACGACGAGAGCTTTTTGCGGATCGGTGAAACTGATCCGACAGGCCATGGTCTTGTTATCCCGTTGCATGGCTTTCACTAGCCGTAACAGTTTTTCCGCGTCGAGAGAGACTGACGTGTCACCCGTTTTCTCGGGGATGAGCCCCTCGATGTCGGCGAACCTAAATTCCGAAGTTTCCGCGTAGATCTTTAAATGGGAGCCTGGATAGTCGAGCATTATGCACTCATTGGTCACCTCACTGTTTACTGCGCCCTGTTTTACGTGCGTCTTCAAAAACGTCACGGCTGCGGGAGCCGCAAGGTACCTCCTGTCGCCGATGGCATTAGCAAGCTCTTGATCGTCTATGCGTAGATCGACGAGAGAGCAGTCATCACAAGCTACGATGCGAACCATCCCCTCACGCGTAGTGATCAGGATATTTTCTAGGTGCAGGCGATTGTCTTTACGGGATGCGACTAGGGATGCGCGGATAATTGCGCGGATTGTTTCGTGTTGCATTAGGTCTCCTATGGCCGAAAATTTGAGCCCGAAATTGGGCTAAAAAAATCGGCTCGGGGCCTGAATACACCCCGTGACAAGAAGCGTCAACTCGACGCTAAGTGTCGGAAAATATTGGGGATTTTTTTTCGGTGGATTTTAAGGACCGCGCGCACACGGGGCCACGCGGAACTATTTCTTTTGCAACAAATCGGGGTATTTTCTTTCCCAGGCTGCGATAGATTTCATCGGGTAAATGACTGTCCGGCCCACCCGAGCAAACGACGGCCCTTGGCGCCCGTACATCCTTCGGTTGGCGAGAGCGCCACAGCTACAATTCCACCGAGCCGCCAGCTCCTTTGCTGTCAGAAACTTCATTCCCAATCTACCTCGTGTCCTATGTACGCCTCGAAGTCCGCTCGAGCTCTGTCGTGTGGAGGAAGCCGGTATGAGTTTGATCGCCCCTCAGCCGCCCTAGTTTTTTGATCCGTCTTCACCGATGCGCAGCACTGCTTGATGATCTTCCCAAACCCGCGCTCCTCGGGGACTCGCGTTCTGATTTGTCGGTCCCTACAATACCGCCCGAATGCTGTGCGCATACCGTCTTTTGCCACTTCATCGGGCCAACCATTGGCGCCGCTGCCGGTGAGCTCCCCGCGGGTGAGGCACTCAAACCACCATTCTTGCACTGGCCCCAGGCTCTGCATTTTTTGCTCGAGCAGCCCTTTCGTGTTTGGCGCCCGCCGCACGTCCACCGCTGAAATGTCGAACTCTGAAAGGTACGTCAGGAGCAATCGGTAACCGCCGAGATCCATACCTGACAGCAACGACTTAAAAAACCCGATGTCTTGCTTTCTACCGTCACCCACATCGAACACGCCATACCGGCGCTCATCGTGCGAAGCGGGTACAAGCCAATTCTCGTTACCCAAAATCATCACCCTAGTGCAGTTATCTACGCGATACGCCTCTTTGCCCTTGTGCTCGATCAGATGCTCGTCACCCGTGATAAGGTCCTTCAGCGTCCCCTCGGTCCGCTTGTCCCCACCCCAAAGCGCTTCGTCTAGTACGAAGAACAGACAGTTTTCGAAATGACTGTTGAAATCGCCGGTAAGGTAGCGCTCTTTCGCCGCCACAAGGTAGTGGCCGCCCAGGAGCTTACCCACGCAGCGTACGAGGACATTCTTTCCCACGCCCTTTGATCCGCGTAAAACTATCGCAACGCCGGGACTCTCCCACGGCCGTTGGATGAGATGAGCGAAGTACCCCATGAGCCAATGAAAAAGCTTCTCATCCCCGGCGCATATGTTCTCCCTAGCGTGATCGAGATAGTCCTGGAGCGCTTTGGTAGCCTCCTCGGGGAAGACCTCGAGCGGCTCAGCCTTCTTGTACGCGAATCCCTTCCACAGGTTGTAGTAACCGGGGGGAGTGGGCTGCTCTGGACTAAAGCAAATGCCGTCATACGATCGCCGGTTGACCGATTTCATCCATGCCTTAGTCACCGGCTCGAGCTTGCCGCCACCCGTGACCATGGTTCTGGCCGCAAACTTCTTGTGAAAACTCTCCTCGTTCAGATGCTCGATCACATCCTTACCCTTGTGATCCGTCTTCTCCCAAAGAATGTGATGGCCCCCACCCGTCAAAACGAAAGCGTGGCTTTTGTTGAGCTGCTGAATGGGAGATACCTTCACCGGCATTTCGATCTCATCAAAAGCGTTTTCTGGCGCGTAAACCCCTTGCGCGTTTTTGCCGTACTTGTAAGCATTCTCGATAGAGAAAAGCAGATCCGCTTCGGGCATAGGCGGCAGGCACCGATCCGCCCACTCTTCCATAACCTCCAACGTGCAGTAAGACGAAAGGCCAAAATCTTTTAGCCGCGCGGCAAGTTCGAACGCAGCGGTGTTGCGCGTCCCTTGCTCAGCGCCCTTCACATTCTTAACGTGCTCCTCGGCGCGTTTGTACGCAAACTTCGGGTCGATCTCTGCAACGCTCACGCAAGAAAGTGCGGTCTGAGGCTTCGTGGCGAGGCACGCCTGAACCAGCCAATCCGGGGCCTGCGCTAGCGGCGCGAAGTTGGCGACGTAGGGCTTGCCCTCCAACTCGCTCCCAGCGCCAATGAGGTACCCGCCACGGCCACGGATGTCGATGCCGTCGGCGATTTTGCTCGTGCTGTTTCCAAGGACCGCATCCGTCTTGTAAACAAGATGCCGCCCCCCGGTCGGAGTGGTCTGCTCGAAAGTATCGGGCAGTTCCTTTCCTTCCAATTCCAACTTCAGGACTTCGAGATCCCCGTCTTTGCCCTGCTTGTTATCGATGTCCACGCCGACGATCTTACCGCCGCCGCGTAGACTGTGACACGTGATGCCGATATTGTGCTCTCTCACCGTCTTGGTGAGGGGACACCTCCACCAGGCCGAAGCCCGTTCGGGATCAGCCGAGGCGTAGTCAGCGTATTCCTTGATGAGCACCACGTCTTTGGTGTCCGCCGCGATGGGAAAGACACGGAATCCGTGTCTTTGTAACCGAACTGCCGACGCCAAGAACTTATTTCCGGTATCTAAATCCAAGCCAACCCTCCGCTGAGATGGGGAGACCGCTAGCCCAAGCCGGTGCCACTGACATTATCTTTTTAGTCGTTACGTAAACTGCTTCCGCCGCCGTGGCGGGTACCTCAAGCGCTGCTTCGTCGTGTACGTGCATAGCGATAGCAAAGCCTTCGTCGTCCAACGCGAGCATTCGGTCTGCCAACAAATCTCTTGCAACAGCCTGGGTAATGTTCTCAGTGAGAGAGCCACCATAAGTCGAGCCACGCACGAACTTACGCGTTTGCGAGTCCTCGTACTTGTAAGTTAATTGCGGCCTCGATGCGCCCCACGGCGTCTTCGTTTCCCTAACTTCGGGATACGGGTAAACTAGACGGCCGCCAGAAGGGAGGGTGCATAGTAGAAACGACCCGCTCATCTTGAACGTCACGGAAGGGAGGTTAGTGCCTCCGGCCCTCACTACCGTGCCCGGTTTGTCCACCGCCATAATCGCCGCGGCCTCCACGTAGCCCCAATATTTCGCGATGTTCGGATTGGCTTCACGGTAGGCGAGCTTTACGAGCTCCGACGCTACCCACTCTTTCTTGCTGATCAGCAGTATCAACGTAGGCTCTTTGCCCTTGGCCACGGCGTTTTGAGCTTTCAATAGCTCCGTTCCATAGCGTCCTAGCGCCCTGTCCTGGCGTTCCTGGCCGGCCAAGGCCCACAGGCCGTCAAACGCGGGCTCGAGCATCACCCCGAGGCTTACGCACATGTTTTGAAGGGCGTTTACCCCGCCTTGAAAGCCCAAACTCAGAACCTGCACTTTACCAACATCGCGACGGGGATCCCCCTTCACGATTTCCAAATAGTGAACGCCGTAAGTTCGTCCAGCCTGCGCCGAGTAGATTTGGCCGTGCGTTCTGAAGACCTCGAGCACCGCTTCCTCTCCGGTGAGCCACCCCAACACTCTGGCCTCAACCGAGTCGAAATCCATCGCCACGAACCTCATGCCTGGCGCAGCAGTGAGGAATCCGCGAATGCATGACGAGAGCATCGACATCGGAGCGCCGTGAAACAACTCGATATAGTCCCGAGCGTCTACGGGGGATTGCGTTTCCAGCGAGCGGAAAATCTTGTCGATGGCTGACTGAGGGATCTTAGGCTTGGGCAGATTATGCAACTGCACGCCCCTCGCAGCCCATCGCCTCGTATTTGCCCCTGAATACTGAAACATGCCCCTCAATCGCTCATCAGCACCCGCGAGAGTAAGCATTTTTTCAAGCTTCGCGGTGGAAGATTTCGCCGCTTCCTTACGGATCTCCACGGCCGCACGAACGACAACAGGCAAATCCTGGCGAGCCAATAGATCAATAACGTCATCTTTTGCGACTCCTTTGGTGACCACACCGTTTTCGGTGATCCAGTTCTTAAGTTGCTTATTGGCGCGAGTAGACACCACCCCATTGTCGGTGGCCCGCCGCATGGCCTCATCAAGCCGATCTTCTTCCATCTCCACGATATTAACGGCCTTCTTGGCGCTGCCTACGTCCACCCTCACGCCCCGCCGATTGATCCGGTAATCTAGCTGCCAAACCCGCTTCTCGTACTTCGATAGCGGAAGGAGCCGCTTATCAAGCGCTCTCTCCACTTCCACGTCAGTAGCGCAGTAACTAAAAAGCGCCGCAACGTCTTCCGCCTCTTCATGCCATTCGATCTTACGGCCAGTCCCGTCACAGGCGGGACAGCCTACCGATACGTAGTCGGTCCCTTCCGCAATAACGTAGCCCGCCACGCAAAATTCGCACGTAAGGGTGGACTTCGGCTGGCACATCTTGCGCATTAGCCGATTGCCTTTGTGATCTTTCTCCACCCTCAGCCCTACGGCCGCTCGAGCTCCGTCGAGAGAAGGTGGCAGCGACATGGCGTAAGCGCGCGCCATAGTGCAATCGGTCTGTAAGTAGGAGAGCGGCGGCCAGCTATACTTTTCTACGCCGACGGCCTCCCACAGGAGGAGCTCGAAGGGGGAATTATGGGCAACCACCAGGCCGCCACTTTGTACGTGCGCGAAAAGCCTCGCCATTAACGTACGCCGCTTCAATACGGACTCGGCGCGATTGATGGCAACCGCAAAACCTACGACCTCTACCGGCTCCTCGTTGAACGCGATGCCCATGCACATGATGTCCGTCGAGGGATGGACTGCGTACTGGTCAGCGCCAACTGCGGATAGATCAGCAGCGCTACGCGTTTCGAAGTCTATGTGGCAAACGTCCACGGGACTCCCAAGCCGGTATCAGATGCCGGGGAGAGACAATTCCCTCCCCGGTAACTGCTTCCAGGCGCATCAGCCGAAAGGGTTTTCATCAGTGGGCTCAGCGGCCTCTTCAACAGCATCGGGCATCTCGATCGCCTCGAAGGAGTCCTCCGCTTTACGACGGCCGGAGAACGGCTCGCCATCTGCAACTTTTTGCAGATGATTGAGCGAGATAGAAATCCCCTGGTTCAGCCCATCTTCCACGTTGAAAACGTTGATGTAGACATTGGCCCGCGCGTAGCAACCAGCGTAAAATTCCGACTCGTCCACGATCTCTTTCTTTTGCTGATCCACGACGCCCGGTTTATTTTTACTCTTCATCGTGATCATGGTGGCGCCTTTAGTGTAGCCATCCGGTAACTGCATCACGCCTTTGTCGTCCTCTTTCTCTCGCTCTCCCTGGTCCTTCAGCGGATTTTTCCACTTCTTCGGCCACTTCTTCGGGTTGTCGCCCCACGCTTCTTTAGCCGCCTTCATAGCTGCGTCTTTGATCGCGCTGATGTCCTGGTCGAGCTCAAAGAGCGCTACAACGGAATACTCATCCCGCTTCGCGAGCTTGTTGAATTCCGGTTTGAATACCTTCGGGAAACTAACCCGAAATTTCGGAGTGACTATTGTGATGCCTGCGGTCCTCGCCATTTTTTTCCTCGTTTTGTTCGTTTTGATCGTCTTGTATGAAATGACTCAACTGAATGGGTCATCCTCTTCTTCCGAAACCACATCGAAAGAATCTATCGCCTTGGTAAGCCGCTCCGCTGTTTTAGCCGGGCAGAACGTATGCGCCGGGCAAAAAAAGCAATATCGGCCGGGGACGAGCGGGGCATTCGCGGCTTCCGTAGCTTCGGCCCGCTCTACCAAAAAACCTTCGAAGTCTAATAGCTGCAACGAGCTCACACGCCACCGCCGCACCGGATTCTTGCCGGGGCCGTTCGGCTGCACGACGACGATCTCTACGTGCAACGCCGGGAACTTCAGCGTTACCAGGGCGCCGAGCGCGTAGTACTGCAACTGCCAATTGTCCTCAACTTCGACAGCGGACTTGCCATTTTTATAATCGTAGACGTAGAGGACTCTTGTGGTCGGATTCCACATGACCGTATCGGCGCGGCCATAGCAGCCGGGATAAACCGCGTTCAAGTCAAAGTTTTGCTCAATGAATATCTCAGTGTCGTCCGCCTTCAGCGGCCACTTGGAGCCATACCGATCTTCAAAAATGGTGGTCGTGTACAGCGTGATCGCGTCCTGAACCTTCTGATCCAGCCGGTGGAAATTCTCCGCTGGCATTTCGCCGCGCTGATACATCTCGATGAGAGTGTGGACCCACGTACCCAGTTTGGCCGCATCGCTTTCAATGGACGGGACTCCACGACACAACTCCACTGATCCCGGACACGACGCCCAGCGGGACATGGAGCTCGCCCCAAGCGCAGAATGTTTCGCTACACCGCTCACGAAAGCGCCTTAATTACCGCGACAAAGAGATCATCTTTGATTTTCTGCTGCGCAGGCAATTGCGCGTAGGGCACAAGACACGGGTGCGTTTTGAATTCCGCATTCTTGTGTACGCCGTAAACCCAGCCCTGCTTTAGCTTTTCAGCCATCCAATTTTCATGACTGGCCCTTGGCCCGTCGTCCAAGCTGGGGCTCCCCAGGTGGAACCTAACGCCGTTGATGGCGCTATCCTTCTGGTCCTGCGGCGCCTTATCCCAATTCAGGTGGCTCGTGTCGCCAATACTCCGGCTGTAAACCCGATTCACTTCATGACAACATTCTGCAATCTTCTCGATGACGATACTCATAGTGACCCCTTGGGAAAAAGGGCGCAGCACGGAATGGGTATTGTTTGTCCCTCGTGACTGCGCCCCGGATAAAAGCAGTTATTTCTTGGCTGCGAACGCCTTGCTACAGGCAGCCATCACCGCCGCGAAGTGCGGCGCTTGGATGTCTTTAACTTTCTTGAGCTTGACCGCGGCCAGGACGTCACGGACAGCTTGGACGCCGATTTTCGTGTTGACCTGCTCGAGGGCCGCGTGGACGACTTCGGCAGTAAGCGCGACGGCTTCATCTTCATCAGACTCCGCTTCAGCGGTAGCGAACGGATCTTCTTCTTCAACTTCGGCTTCGTCTGCAACAGGGGCTGAGGGTTCTTCTTTTTTAGCGGCGACCTTTTTACTTTTAGCCGCCTCCTTTGCAGCAGGCGCCGCCGTGACAACAGACGGGGCCTCGGCAATCCCAGCGCCGCGAACTACGGACGCGCTCATATACTCACTGATGCTCGCATGGACTTCCTGAGCGTTTTCACCCTCGAAAACTAACGTAACTTTAGCCATTATACGTACCTTCCTATTACTTTTTAATGCCTGGTAAAACAGTTCGGGAACCGAACCGAGAGTGATGATTCATCACACAGCATTGTTGAGTCAAGCGGAATTAGTGAGGGGGAACCGTGAATGATTTCAGAACGATGCGTCATCCAAGAGGATGTTGATGTCTTGAGTTTTGCGCCTCACTACGCGAGTCACTTTCTCGTCGATAGAATCCGCGATGCTGATGAAGCGGGCCATTACGTTTCTCGTCGAGCCAATACGGCGACAGCGGCGAACCGCCTGCGCATTGGCCCCCGGAGACCATTCGCTTTCGACAAAAATAACTTGCGACGCGGCGGTCAGATTGATGGCCGTGCCCGCCGCTTGAATGTTGCACACGATGATTTTACAAAGTGGATCAGTCTGGAATCGATCGATGTTGGCTTGTCGCTGCTCGGACGAAGTGCCGCCATGAATGCTCACCGCCTCACCTTTGCTCAATCCTAATCGGAACGTGAGATTAGTGATCACTTCCCGGTGAACGGCGAAAATGACGACCTTCGAGTAGGCCCCAGCATCGAGCTCGCCGCGAACGAGCTCGTGGACCGGGTTAACTTTTTGCAGCCCGTTATAAAACCTCAGCGTCGAAACGGAATTGGCGAGCGCCTCGAGCACTCTCATTTTCTCTGGCGTAATGTTGCCCGCCTCGTCCAGCATTTGGCCCTTCAACCACGCCTCTTGTGCCAATGCCTCCGCTAGCCGTTGCGCCGAGAGCTTCACAGCGCCAGCGGCAACGACAACATCGCCGAACATCAAATCGGGGAGCTCGGGCAGAACTTCCTTCACCGTCCTGCGCAGCATCACCGGGGCGAGGAGCGCCTTCAACTCCGGCATCCTGTCACGATTCGATCCTACAACTCGGACATGGCCGCGATATCCCGGCGCCACTTCGCAATAGCGGTTGCAGAACGCCTCGTAGCCCATGGTGACCCGGCCAAATGCCGTGAGCATCACCCACAGCTCGCTCGGATTGTTCGGCATCGGCGTGCCAGTAATCGCCCAAGTGACTCGGGCTTTTCGAGCCAACCCCTTTTTCCCAAAAACAGCGTGCGTCCTCTTGGCCTCTTGCGATTTAACGAAGTGCGCTTCATCTATAATGAGCAAATCGACGATGTCCGAACCGTTTCGGTCAGCGAGTTTTACCGCGTAATCGTACGAACAGATGGCGACCCCATCGCCGCTTGGGACCGGATCAGCCCCTTCAAGTACAACACTTCGTCGGGTGAAAGCGGAAAACTTCTTGAACTCCCTCGCCCAGTTAATGCGAGCCACTGCCGGGCAAACAACGAGAATTCTGGCGGCAAGGATGTTGTCCGCGCCCCTAATAGCTTGGGCGCTTTTACCCAGCCCCATCTCGTCCGCCAAAAGCGCGTGACGACGCTCTGACAACCAGTCAACGCCCTGGTTTTGGTAGGGAAATAGCTGCTCCACCAGCTTAGCTCCACTGCGCACTGATGTGGCTAGCTATCCGCCGACAAGTCGTACACAGCCGCCAAAGCGGATCGGCCGGGATTAGCCATTCACATTCAAGACACGGCCGCTTAGTCTTCGGCCTCGCACACGCCAAGCCGTGCCGGTGCCTCACGCGCTGAGCACGAGGAGCCCCAATTTCTTGCGGAATCATCCGGGCTTCTTGCCCTTAACCGGCTTTGCTCCGCCAGTCAGATGCGGCTTCGCTACCGGAGCTTGCACTTCTGGCGCCGTGATAGCCACCGCGCCGAAACCACGTTCACTGTTGAATGCGATCATCATCGCACAGGCCCCAACCGCCACGCACGCATCCAAAACGCCGATCCCCATCTCGATCGCCAATCCCAAATTGTCCACTTTCAACGTGAGCTCTTTTAGGATGTCAGCGTTCGCCTCACGGTCGAACCGCCGCCCCGTACCAGCCAAAGAAAATTCGATCCTCTGGCCAAACCACTTTGTCGCGTTAGATAGTCCTTGCATCGTTCCTCCTAGTGCAGAAGAAGCGGGAGAGGTTGACCCCTCTCCCGCTTCACAATTCAATTAGTTTCGCGCTAACGGATTGCACTGCCGCGACACAGGGGTTTCCCCCACCATCACGCTTTTTCTAAACCACACTTTCTCGTTCTCCCCGTCGATAACAGCAATGTCCACGCACCTCTCGCTATGCACTCTCGTCACTAAAGCGAGAAGGGGTAGTGTGCCCTTGGCCGGATCGTCGCCGTAGTAGTGCATCGGCGCGCCAACACCGTCCACCAACTCCCCCTTGACCGGGTGGGATGCGTCCCCCTCAAATGGATCAGACACCGCCGGTCCAGCGGTTTTAAGATGCTTCTCTTCGGCGGACGAGTAGTGCATCGGCGCGCCAACACCGTCCACCAACTCCCCCTTGACCGGGTGGGATGCGTCCCCCTCAAATGGATCAGACACCGCCGGTCCAGCGGTTTTAAGATGCTTCTCTTCGGCGGACGCTTTCGCTTTTGACATTGCTCACTCCTGTTATGTTGAAAAGCGTGATCTTGTTGCAAAAGACGTTACTTCGTCAAGTCCCGGCCTAAACCCTCCCCCTAAACCAAGGGCTTCGGGGCTTTGCACTAAACCGCGACGAAGTTGGGAACGTGATTTTAGTTGGTCGGTCATTTCGTCGCCTCCCATAGTTGTTTCTTTTCCGTTGGGTGCTTACCTGAATCTCGCTTTCTGCTCGGTCGGCCCCACTCGCCCCCTCCCGCTTCCCTGACGAAGCTCCATCCGGAAGCTTTCAATGAAGTCCCCGGTTCAGATGCGAGAATATAGGTGATGATCCTCCTCCAGCCGAGTTCAAAGGCAGCTCGGCGAGCTGTCCCGTACAGGAATGAGCAAGCGTTTCTAGTGCCGTCGGTGCAAAGCCGAATGACCTCGCACGTAAGAGGCTCTTTCTCAGAAATCATTCTAGAGACTGGGCGTCCTACCATTACAATTCCGACGATCTTTCCGTCTTTTTCAGCGGCTGCGCCGAATTTCCAACCCTGCGGTGAAAAGTGATGTCGGTGATTCTCTTCGACCCACGCCTTAGCCTCACGCCAACCGATTGGCATTGCCTTCACTTCTCCCCCTTCTCTGCCAGCCCGGCCAATATAGTGTTGGTTTCGCCTTTGCATCGCCGCGCCCTCTCCCCGCAGTCGGACGAGTATTCATCCGCTGGCCTTTCGACGCTCGCGTACCATTCCAACGCCTCCCGCTGTCTCTCGATCACATCGAGAAGGATTAGAACGGTGGAGGGGTTGAAAGTGGCGATGTGGTGGGCGTCAGACGAAAACGCCTGTCTGCAAACTAATTCATCCCCTGTTTTATCGACCGCGAAAACACTGGCATATCCCGGCTCTGCATCCTGAACGTAATACGGTCCCGGTGTCGCCTTCTCCGCAATCTCTTTTAGTTTTGTTAGGTAGTTTGGTTTCTGTTCCATTTTGCTCCTTGTTTGATCTGTCATCTCAAAATTCACGGGCCGCCTTTGCTGGCATCGAGGTAGGCGCGGGCACACTCGCCGGGATTACTCTTATTTTGTCCCCAACTTTAAAGTCATTTTCATTTCTCCCCCAGCTTGGCCAATAGAGCGGCAGCGACCGCATGCAGTGATTCGATTTCTTCGGCGTGCTCCAACCGCATTTGGTGGATGCTGGTGCGAAGCGATTCGATTTCCTCGTTCCGCCGGTTCTCATGGCAATCACAACCCGCGTAGTGAGTTACCCCGCACTGGTTTCGTATTGCTGCTACGTCGTAGTCGGTCATTTCTTCACCTCCCCATAGACCGTCGTGCCCCTCGCCGACGCATAACGATCTCGGCAGCTATCAATTGAACCGAAATAAAAGTCCGTCGGAAAAACGTAGTCCCAAATAATATCGAGATCCTTCCAGCCGGAAAACCAGCGATGCACGTTGCTGAGTTTGGACGCAACAACTCTCGCGGTAACCCCCGCCTGGTATTCCTCTTCGCTAATCAAACGCCATTTAAAGATTTTCATTTCTCCCCCTCTTTACCTAAGCCCAGAGCTTCGCTCGGAATTCTCATGCTGATATCTCTTTCGATCAGTTCCGTGGTGACTGCGCCGGGCACTGCTCGCGCGGCGCTATCACCATCTCTTGCCAATACTAAACATTGGAATCTAGCGGCCACGCCTGCGCACATGTACGCGACACGGTATAAATTCCACCCAGCGATTATTCGGTCCCTCGCTTTTTGTTGGTACTCCTCTTCGCTAATCAAACGCCATTTAAAGATTTTCATTTCTCCCCCTTTATCAGCTCGTAAGTCGCTTCAAAAATATCTGGTTTGCATGGGTAGTGCCCGCCTTTAGCGCCTCGGATGACCCAGTCACCTACCGCTACCGTCGGCGCGCCCTCGAGAGCAAAAATGGAGCATACGCCAGGCGGTGTCGTGCCTTCGGGCTGGTCCATGAACTTCCGCATTGCCCGTTCATTATCGCCAGTCCACTGGATCGCTTCGATCACCACCGGCTTTTTTCTGTATCTCATTTTTTTAGGTACTTACCGAGCGCCCGTACAACGCAGATGGCAGGTAATGCTGTAATGAAGAGGACGAGCGCAAACGGCACCGCTACGAACAACACTAAAACGCTTATGGGTAAATCTCGAGCCCCATCATCGTCGAAAAAGTCGTCAATCACTCTGGCCCCCGATCATGTTCGTCCCGCTCACAAGGGAAGAAAGTGCATTCTCCCCCATGTGAGCGAGCAGAGCAGCTTCGGCACGGCCATTGTGCTTCTGCAACACAAACCGCTTGCTACGCGGAAAGAGCTGGCGAGCTTTGACGAGCGAATCGTTCTTGTCTCGCCCCAAGCCCATCATCGCTTTCCACACTGCTGGCCTGGTCTCAATCGTAGTAACCCCGAATCCCGCCAAGACGCCCAAGACGATCCCAAAAGAGCGCCCGAACTGAAACGACGAAGCCGCGCTCTCTTTACCAGTCATCGCCGCCACTTTCTCGATGACGGCAATGGTGCTGTGACCAGACGTAAAGTCCCCTATCGTCGTCGCCAAGGCCATAGCGTCAACCTCCTTGCGGCCGCTAGCCCTTACCCTGGTTGGCATATCAAACACGGCCAGGGCGTACGGTTTAGGTCGGTAAAACGCAATGGCTCCCGTTACGCCGGGATCAACGCCGATGAAGATGTTGGTCACGAAGGCACTTCACGCATTTCAACCGGGTCAGGCATGCGCTCCGGCAAACCCTCGGGCTCTACCGGACTATGCTGCTCGCCCAAAAACAGAAGCGACACGTAGGCGCACGCTGAATGGTGACTAATGGCCTCCCACTCAGCGCTCCCCAGGCGAAGATCTGATTCAGACTGCGGCCCGGCTGGCTTCGGACAATACTGAGCATGGGTAGCCAGCAAGACCCCATACAGCCCGTTCTCGAGCTCGCCGATTCGCTTGCGCTGCGCAAGACTCTCGTCAGCGCACTTGCGCGCAAAGTCTGGGACGCCAATCAGCGCCTCTTGCAGCTCGGTGTTATCCCTTAAGATGCGATCGGCGCACTTGTGACAAACAACACGCAAGGAAACCGAACCGTGGATCGTGCAATCGACCTTCTGGCCGCTCGTTTGGCCTTTCATTCCCGATCTAAAATTGGTGTTAATGGCGTCGGACATTTTTTTCCCCCTGCAAATTCCACTCTAACGGTGAGCTCGCCCCCCATGAACCAGCCCCTAGCTTCGACAACCTCAATACTGCTGTTTTGCTCTGATCTGAGTAGCGCACGGGTGAGGTTCCCACGGCCAAGCAAAGCCATCAACCCGGACACGAAGGTTTGTAGGCTCTCCGCGGTCATCTAGCCGGCCAGAACGAAAGCCCAAGCCTGGAAAACGCCCACGACAGAAAAACGACAGCGAGAATCACATTGAAGATCACCTTCACCGGGTCGGGCAAAGGGATGGTGTTGAAAACGTAAATCACCACTGCAAAAAGTAACAGATACACGAGAATCCAGATCATCATCATTTACCCCACTTCTTTCGCGGCATCCGTTTGACCCGCGAGAGATCCACTTTGGCCCAATTCGCCGCAACAAGCACATCTACGTACGCGTGGGCCGGAACTCGACCACCCGTCCCTCTAGGGTAGGGATAGGACCACCGATAGATACAAGCGGCGTCCTTGGGTAGCCCGACCTTTTTGAGCGCTCTAGCGAGGTTTCTAGGCCCGCCAAACGCGGTTATTACGTCGAAGCTGCTAGCCACGGTGCCCGACACGCGGAAAGCGGGCTTCTTGGGCGCCACTTTTGGGCGCCAACTAGAGGATCGGTACCGGAGCGGCAGTTTCATCAACCAGAAATTCAAATCCATCGTAGTACTCCTAGCGTGTTGCAGAAGATTTCATGGGGCGATTGGCCCGTCAACTTCTTCCCCAATCGCCCTCATACCATCGAACGGGTCGTCAGGGGCTTCGAAACCATCAAGTATCTCCTCCAACCGTGCAGCCTCTTCAATCTTTGCTTTTTGCGCCTCTTCCTTCTGCCGAAGGTCACTCTTCTTCCGAAGGTACTCAGCCCTCCCATACGTTTCATACCTGGCCTTCCTATACGCGCTAGCCTTGGCCTTCCGCATCGCACGATGATCGTCAGAGATGCGATCCCCAATCGCCCTCGTACCCTCGAACGGGTCATCTAGCGCGATCCCAGCGGCGACGCGTTTAAAATTCTCGGCCTCCCCCTTCCTTCGCCGTAAGCCCACCATAAGAGGCTCGCCGACGAATCTCCGCTCGTTGTCGAACGCAGCGGTCACTCGATACCTGCCCGCCCGCACCCTCACTATTTGGCCAGCGGCCATCATCTTAAACAGTGACTGATTCACGTTCGCAGGAGATGCGTTCGCGCCAGGGAAAAGTCTGTTGAACTCCTTGCGCAAGACACAAGCGCGAGCGCCTCTCCCGCACGTAGTGATCCGCCGCTCAAGGAATCGTCGCAGGTACTTGGGTCTTGCGACCAGGCTGTGCTGGAAACCGAGCCACGGATATGGCAGGCCAGTAATGCCCTCAGCTCTCTGCTGGCGAGTCTCCTGGATTAAAAATCTGTCTATTCGCTGCTGGCTCGCTGAGAGATTGGCCTTGCCCTTACCCCTGCCCCCACTTAAAAATCTGTCTATTCGCTGCTGGCCCACTAAAAAATCGGTCTCGTCCATCGTTTTTACTCCAAATTTGGCTGTCCGGTTAGACCCTATAGACGCTCCCGATGTGATGGCCAAGGTAAATATCTAAAATGGCGCCGGAAATCGAATTTAGCCAATATTTGGCGTCATTTTCAGTTCCCGGCGGCGGCGCTGACGGGCTCTCGCCGCCGCAGATTGTTGCAAGAAGTATTTGCAGCATATCGTGCCGCCGCGCCTTCGGCCTCCTTCTATTTAACTAATACTCTATTTACTTAAGACAAATAAGACAAATAAGACAGAAGTAGTAATAACAACTAGTTAGGCTGTCCTGTTTCTGTCCTGCTTGAATTAATTACACGCTTACACCGGACGGATGCGGGCTGTTTAAGGCGCTGCGTCACCCTTGGCGAAATCCTATTGCAAACAAAGCACTGCAAAGAAAATTATGTTGGCGCTTCAAGCGCCCCTCTATGGCGGGGGAGGGGGTTTTGCAACAGGCCGGGAGCTATAAGTTTGCGCCGCTGTTTTTGCCGATTACGCCAAATCGTTTTTTCTTTTCAAATCATCTAGTCCTCGGCCCCTTCGCCAAACCCCATGGCCGATTACGCCAAATCGTTTTTTCTTTTCAAATCATCTAGTCCTCGGCCCCTTCGCCAAACCCCATGGCCGATAGAGCCCATTGAATGGCAGTAATGGCGAGTAGGGGCGCTGGGAGCTCGCCGGGCTTTGTACAGCAATGAGATGGTCCATATGGTCCATATGGTCCGGAATAGGCTGGAATAGGCTGGAATAGGCGGGAATAGGCTGGAATAGGCGACGTCCTAGACGAATTCCTTATAAGCAATTTTTTTATCAGCGGGCATAAAAACCCGCTGCACGACAGCTCGTCGAGTGTATAGAAAATATACAGCGGGTTCAATTGAACGGGAGCGGGAGTGTATTCAGCGAGTGTGCGGCTAAAAGATCGACGGAAAATTAAAATCACGTCCTAGACTAGGGGGTTTTAGGTTCAATTTTTAATTGCAATAAATTTGGCATACCGGATGCAGTAACTAAAAATCAGAGCGAACGACAACGTGTCGGACGCCAAACTAAAAAACTAAGGAAAATAACATGAGTAAGAAAAAATCGCCCCTCACGGCGGCGGAAAAACGATCCAAGGGTTACCACTTCATCCAAGACGTCAACGGGGTACCCGTATTCTTGGCCAAAAAAACGTCCGACATGAGTCTGGACATTGACTCGGGTCCAGCACGGGTGGCGTTCCTGGCTAAACAATGTGCCAAGGCCGTTGAGCGCGAAATCAAGAGCCAAGCCTCTTCAGCTGAATCGAACGGTTCGATCATCTTCACGGAGTACAACGGACGACTACGCGTAGTCGCATCGGGTACCCGTCAATGGGTATTGATGTCCAAGACCAAAGGGCTCGAAATGTTTAGCCCTGAGAATGTGAAGTTGGCGCGTGCGTTCCTGGCCACGTTACCGGACGTCACGTCCGTTGAAGTCTCGGCCGAGGATGACGAATAATGACGGCCTATTGAGAATACGCGGCTATAAACTAGCGTAGTGCCGCGTATTCTCAATCGTCCCTCACACAAGAGGACATCATGCAAAATACCAATATTCTTATAGTCGCTGAGGAATTCGAACGTTTTAAGCACAATAGGGATGCGGCCTATGTCAGGTACAACGCCTTAGAGCGGGCGGGAATGCATCGGAGATTAACCCCCGCCGAGCGTGAGGAACTTGACCGGCTTGAGGTTATCACTGATCTCTATGATCACGTCTGGTTCGGCTTACTCGGTCAACAATAAAATCCCAAATTCCCAAGACCCCCGTATTCGTCCATTGGACGATGCGGGGGTTTTTTTATTGAGGGAATTCACCCTCGTATTCCAGGAGAATTCATGCGTTCAATGGTATTTTTTATGGGCGTTGATGCCGCGTACCACCACGGCGAACACTGCATAGATAACCGCACGTTTTAGCCAGTTAATGCCCCGCATAATCCCCCGAACCCCAATACCACCACGGTTATTGGGGTTTTTTTTATCTGCATTTTCGCTATATATAGTGGGTTTTTTACGGTGCGAATTCGTTCGCGTATGCACGGGACGTGCGCATTCTCTCGGAATACGGCGCTGATTGGTGCGTACCAATTTGACAATTCGTCCCTGGAGACTTTGTATTCTCCCGGAATACGGCTACAGGTTTTTAACCTGTAGTCGGTTTTCAGGCTCACGGTGCGCCCTGGACGCCGTGGCGGCACTGAAAACCGGAAAACTGCCCGCCTGCCCGCCGCTTGACCACGGTTTTTAGAGGCTCCAAGGCGTCTAGGACGCGCCGTGGCATCCCCGACTAGGTCAGCGGGCGAACGGCCCGGGGAATTCAGCCGTGGGCTGTTTAAATTGAATTTCGTGCGACGAAATCGAAATTGAATTTTCGAACCGCCCTTCACCGACGCTCATCGGCACCTATTGTTGTCTAGGTACCCTAGTCAATCTATGCCTATTGGATGACATCAAGGGCATCTCCGGGGTACCTTCACTAAAGACCGGGGGTGGGGATGCCGTACCCCCGAAACTCGAAGCCAATCGTACCCTTTCTGGGTATGGCGTAGGCACTGTTTCGCCCCCTTCGAAATTTTTGCAACACATGAAACCTTCTATCAGAGAATGCAGACACCTCAATCGTCCGGTGGAAGTAATCACCATTCCCGATAGGCTTGACCATTTCGAGGATCTGACTCCAGACTATACGGCTGAAGATCTAGAAATGTTCAGAAGCACCACGGCTGAAGATCTAGAAATGTTCAGAAGCACCACGGCTGAAGATCTAGAAATGTTCAGAAGCACCACGGCTGAAGAGCTAGAAATGTTCAGAAGCACCACGGCTGAAGAGCTAGAAGCTCATAAAAATTTTTAACCTATACGGATTCTTTGCAACAATATGGATGCCCCCCGACCAAAAAGAACTTACCGAAGGTGGGCACCATTAAAAGTGAAGCCCGAGAAGGTGGTGCCACCACCGAGGGTCATTCCGCCGCTCAAGAGAGGGCAAAGGTCTCCGGGGCTTCTTGATCCACGTAGAGCAGCGTTCCTGATAGAGTTTGTGAAGCACGGTAATGGCAAGCGGGCCGCACTAGATGCGGGCTATTCGTCCCAAAGTAGTGGCACGTACGGGACGTCTTTGGCGAAAGATCCGAGATTGGCCGCAGCCGTCGAGGAAGTAAGGGAACGGGTTATGGCTAAAGCAGAATACACGTGTGAAGTGGCGATGAAAGAAGCGCAAGCGGCGCTGGATTTTGCGGAAGAGACCGGAAACGCTAATGCGTACGTTAAAGCCGTGGAGCTCCGTTCTAAGCTAATGGGGCTTCTCGTTGAGAAGATAGATTTACGCCAAGCCATTGGCTTTCAGATTCGTATTGGCGGATTGAAATCGTCGACTGCGCCACCGGTTGACGTGCAAATGATTCCCTCGGACACTTCGGTAGCGGAGTCCGACGCTAAGGTAGCTGAAGCTATCGAGGATGATCCGTGGAGCTAACGAGTAACAAGGGAGTTTCTGCGATATGAGCCAAGACGTTATCGTCGATTACATCCCTCAAGGCCCTACGCTCGTTAAGTTTCACGAATCGGAAATGTTTTTTAGGGGCATCATGGGGCCGTTCGGTTCCGCAAAGTCCACCGCTTGCGCGATGGAAATCCTCCGACGCTCGCAAGAGCAGCGCCCCTCAACGGTGACCGGCCAACGCCGCACGAGATGGGCTGTAGTGCGGAACACGTTCCCGGAATTAAAGACCACGACGCTCAAAACGTGGAACCAATGGTGTCCCGCGCAGTACGGGAAATTGACGATGGACTCCCCCATTCGTCACTACGTGAATTCCACCGAGATCGAGATGGAAGTTTTGTTTATGGCGTTGGATAAACCCGACGACGTGAAGAAACTACTCTCACTCGAGCTGACCGGGGCTTGGCTGAACGAGGCAAGAGAATGCCCTAAGGCGATTTTGGATGGCATCACTGGCCGCGTGGGGCGTTTTCCGCCAATGGTAGAGGGTGGCTGCACATGGTCCGGCGTAATTGCCGACACCAACCCTCCCGACGATCAATCGTGGTGGTACAAGTTCTCCGAAGAAGCGACGCCCGAAGGATTTGAATTCTTCAAACAGCCGGGTGGTAGCAGCCCATTGGCCGAAAATTTGTGCAATCTCCCCGCTAACTACTACAAGCGGCTAGCCTCGGGCAAAGATTCTGACTGGGTGAAAGTCTACGTGGATGGGGAGTATGGCTACGTTTCCGAGGGCAAGGCCGTTTACCCCATGTTCCGTGACAGAACGCACGTACCCGAAGACGCAGTGGAACCGGTTCCGGGATTGCCGCTGCTCCTCGGCGCGGACTTTGGCCTCACACCATGCGTGGCCATTGGGCAAAAGCTCCCGAATGGGCGATGGCTTATCATCGACGAGTTTCTGACCGATAACTGTGGTGTCATCCGATTTGCTGAGCTCTTAACGAAGTATATTGCAGTGAATTACAAGGGGTTTACCGTAGACGGGGGATGGGGCGATCCGGCCGGGATGTTCAAATCTCAGAGTGACGAGAGAACATCCATCGAAATTATGAATACCCATACTCCGTGGAAGTGGCTACCGGCGCCGTCGAACTCTCTGGCTATGCGCCTGGAATGCGTTAAAGGGGTCTTGAATCGCTTGGTGGACGGTGACCCAGGGCTGACAGTGTCTAAGAAGGCAAAAATCATCCGGAAGGGCTTTGCTGGCGCTTACGTGTATAAATTGATCTCGACAGGGGATGGGACACAGACACATGTGACTCCAGCAAAAAATATGTACTCTCATCCTCACGATGCTGTGCAGTATCTTCTATTGGGCGGCGGCGAGCACAATGTGGTCATGGGGCGTAATCGGCAAAAACAGCGACAGACAACCCACAACGTCGAGGGCCTCGATTACAACCCGCTCAACGGTATTCAGGGGAGTAGTAAACGCAAGGAAAGCGAGCCCCCATATTTAAAGCGGATTCGCAAGGACTATTAACTTTCGTGCTAAACTTTAGGTTACCCAACAATTTCTAGGAGACTTGCAACATGCCCACCATGGCCGATCGGATTAAGCAGTTTGCTGAGGACCGTAAAAATTCTGGCGCAAAACGGCCTAGTGGCATAACGGGGCGTCCGAGAACGCCGGGGACGTCGTTGCCGGGTGATCCGCGCGTTGACCCGAACAAAGTAAACAAGATTCCCTCGTTCTTGCGATCGAAGACCAGCCCCTTGAGCGATCAAGAGGGGCAAGCTAACCCCGACTACAAAAGCGACGTCGTAGATCCCAACAGTGAAGAGTACAAGGCAGACTTTAAGGCTAAGTTCCTTCAACCAGCTCAGGTAACGAGGGACGTTGACGAGCGCGCCGGAAAAGAGCTTGAAGCGGAAGAAAAGCGTCGGCAGCGTGGCAAGGCGTCCACCATCATCACCGGAGGCCGGGGTTTGATCAACGGGCCTCGTACGGCTCGACGTAGTCTACTTGGCATGTAAATCCCCCTCAAAGCTTTGGAGCGTAAATGGTCAAAAGTAATATGAAGTCGAGCTATGCCGAAGAGAAAGCCGGGAAGATCATCAAATCGGTTGCTCAGCTCAGGGGCCAACGCGGAAACCTGGATTCACACTGCCAAGAAATCGCCGAGCGCATCTGGTCGGACCAAAGCCGATTATTCCAGAGTCAGGGTAAGAACAGCACTACGGGCGAGAAACGAACAGATCATGTTTTCGATTCCACCGCGGCGAGCGCCCTGAACAAGTTTGCCAGCATTCTCGACTCTCTCCTCACGCCGATGAACCACACATGGCATGGCATTGCTCCCGACGAGGAGGAGCTCGCTAAAGACCGCGCCACGGTGTTGTGGCTGGAGGAGCTTAACCGCTGCATCTTCAAAAAGCGTTACGCCCCATCGGCGAACTTCGTGCCGCAGAACCAGTTAGTGTACAAAGGACTGGGCGCTTTCGGCAACAGCACCATTTTTACGGACGAATTCCGTGGTCGTCGTGGAGAGCGCGGGTTCCGCTACCGGAATATTCACCTCTCCGAGATGTTCATTCGCGAGAACCACCAGGGGATTGTCGAAGACTTGAGCCGTTACTACAAAGCGACGGCCGCTCAGGTGGTGCAAAGATTTAAAGATCTCCCGCAAGACGTGATCGATAAAGCGCAAAAAAACCCTGATCACGAATATTTTCTCATCCACGCGGTACTGCCCCGAGAAAATGCCGATTACGATCGGCGCGACTACATGGGGATGGAATTCGAAAGCGTGTACGTACTTGAGGAAGGAGCGCACCTTTTGGAAGAAGGCGGGTACGATTCCTTTCCTTATGGCGTTTCTCGCTATGAACAAGTGCCTGGCGAAGTCTACGGGCGTTCTCCAGCGATGGAAGCCCTTCCTGCCATTAAGACCCTCAACGAGCAGAAAAAGACACTGCTCACTCACGGTCATCGCGCCATCGCGCCTCCAATGTTCGCTTACGATGACGGCGTTGTAGACACCTACAATATCGCGCCTGGTCGCGTGACAATGGGCGGAGTGAACGCCGACGGCAAGCTCCTGGTCCACGCGATGCCCAATGGCAGCATCGCCATCGGAAAGGACATGATGGACGACGAGAGGTTAGTGATAAACGATCTCTTTCTCGTCCCACTCTTTCAGATGCTCGAGAAGAATCCGCAAATGACCGCTACCGAGGTACTCGAGCGATCCAAAGAGAAGAATATTTTGCTTTCACCCACCGTTGGCCGCCAATACAGCGAGTACCACAGCCGAGTTATCGAGCGTGAGATAGACATGGAGCTCAAGCAGAACCGGGGCTTGAGGGAACGGATGCCTCCCGCGCTAATCGAAGCCGGTGGGGCTTTCAGGATTCGCTACGACTCCCCCATGGCCCGAATGCAGCGAGCCGAGGAATCTTCGGGATTCATGCGAACGGTGACTACTGCGATAGATATTGCGACCCAAACGCAAAACCCCGCACCGCTTGACCATTTTAAATGGGATGTCATTATTCCCGAGGTCGCGGATATCGACGGGGTACCGAAGCGTTGGCTGAATGGGCCTGAAGAGATTCAAGCCATTCGCGAAGGTCGCGCGAAAGAGGCCAGTAAACAAGACGAAATTGCAGCAGCGCCAGCCGCCGCGGCAATGATGAAGGCGCAAGCCGTTGCAGGGAAAACTAGCTTAGGATGAGCTCGACCAGAAAAGACTTATTGTCGGCACTCATGAGGGAGCGGAAGACGGCGTACACGCAAGTCTTTGGTCTCACCACTAATTCGTCGACGTTGGTTTTGGCTGATCTAAAGCGTTTCTGCCGTGACCGGCAGAGTACTTTTCATCCCGATCCGCAATGGCACGCTCTGCTCGAGGGACGCCGTGAGGTTGTTCTGCGCGTTCTCGACTTCCTTGAGCTTTCCATCGAAGATTTAGTTATTAAATACGGGGGTTCCGATGCTTCGCCTACTATGCTTGTTCCCGCTTCTTAGTCCTGATCCGGCCGGTGGTGGCGCGGGTGGCGCGGGTGGCGCGGGTGGCGTGGCAACCCCACCAGTAGTTCTCCCAGCCGATGGCGGCCAAAGCGCGCCGTGGTTCTCGACGTTTAAAAACGACGAAACTCGCGGGTATGTTGAAAGCAAAGGGTTCAAGGATTCGGAAAGTTTAGCCGATGCCTATCGTAACTTGGAGAAGTTGCGCGGGGTTCCCGCGGAAAAGCTCCTCACGTTGCCGGGCGATGATAAGCCGGAGTCGTGGGCGCCGATTTACAACAGACTCGGACGGCCGGAAAAGGTAGACGGTTACGAGTTGACGATTCCCGAAGGAGCTCCTGAAACATTCGGTCCTGAGATGTCGGGCAAATTTCACGAGCTTGGGCTGTCCAAAAAGCAGGGTCAGGCATTAGCTGATTGGTGGAACGAGCTAGTGGTCAAAAGCAATGGCGCGGATAAAGAAGCCGCGGGAGCGAGTTTCGACACTCAGGTGGCAGCGCTGAAAAGCGAGTGGGGCGCGGCCTTCGATCAGAATTTGGACCGGGTTAGCGAGTTTGCGGAAAAAGCTGGAATCGATGAGAACACGGCCGCGAAGCTGCGCGGCGCTCTCGGTGTTGATGGATTTGCGAAGATGCTCGATGGCATGATGGGCAAGTTCGGCATTAAGCTTGGTGAATCGCAATTCCACACTGGCGGTGAGAACACCGGATTTGGCCGATTAAGTCCCTCGGCTTCAAGAGCCAAGCGCCAGGAGCTACAGAGCGATCCTGATTTCATGGCTAAGTGGGCGGCGGGCAGCAAGAAAGAAGTGGATCAGGTCAACAAGTTGTACGAGATGGAATTCGTAAATCAGACGTAAGATCGACTTTCCCGTTGCAAAAAAATTTTATTCTCACGTATTATTAAGGTTTCACGCACATATAGGCCCGGTAGCCGCAGCCAAGCCCCCAAGCCCGAGGGTTCTGCAAAAGTTGACCGAAAAGCCTTCTAGTTCGGGAAGTTTTCTCTTTCCACACAACTTTCAAAACTTGGAGGACTGACAATGTCGGTCAATATTCCTACGCATTATGGTCGTCAGTACGCGGATACTCTCATGTTGCTGCTACAGCAAAAAGGCTCTCGTTTGCGCGGCTGCGTGATGGAGAAATCCGATTACAAAGGCGAGCAGGCTTCTCCTGTGGATCAGGAAGGGCCAGTCGAGATGCAATCCGTTGACTCTCGCTTTGAAGCGATGGGCCGGGTTGATTCCGACAGCGATCGTCGGTGGTTGTTCCCCAAATCCTACGATCTTCCCCAGATGGTCGATCACTTCGACGAGCTCAAGGTTCTTTTGGACCCCAAGAGCCAGAAAGTTCAGAACGCTGTTAATGCAGCGGGCCGCCAGATTGATCGCCGCATCATCGCGGGCATGTTGGGGACAAACTACACCGGGAAGAACGGCGACACGACCACAACGGCTCTTGCGGGAAACACGATTGTCGTAGATGAAGGATCGTCGGTCGATACCGGGCTGACCGTTGCAAAGCTCATTAAGGCCAAGGAAATTCTGATGTCCCACAACGTGGACACGGACAACGATCCGCTGTATTGCGGCATTACGGCAAAACAGCAGACCAGCCTGATGCGCGAAGCGCAGGTTATTTCCCTCGACTACAACGAGAAGCCTGTGCTCGTTGAGGGCAAAGTGACGTCGTTCATGGGATTCAAGTTCGTTCACTCGGAGCTGTTTGGAGAAACGCTCTCTTCGGGTGACGAACAGTGCTTGGCTTGGGCCAAGTCGGGGGTCCATTTGGGACTGTGGGAAGACGTCCGCACGGACATCTCTCAGCGCAAAGACCTTCGCGGTCTGCCCTGGCAGGTGTATTTGTGGCTCACAATCGACGCGTGTCGGCTGGAAGAAAAGAAAGTCGTCAACATCAAGTGTAACGTCTAATATTTTCTACCCGATAGTTTAAACGGGGGGGTCTTAAGTGGCCCCCCTTACAAGGAGCTTTTATGGCGATAGTGACAAGAAAATCGACGTCGATCACCAACCGAGATGCGAATCCGCGCGTGATGACTAATGCGGCGGGAGCCGCTGGAAGCATTCGTGGCTTTGTCGGGCAACTGCTCACAGTTGCGACGGATGACATTGACTCGGCGTACATCATGGGGCGTGTCCCAAGCAACGCGATAATGCACTCACTGCGGATCTTTTCTCCGGATATCGGTTCGGCTGCTGCCGCGGTAGATGTCGGGCTGTATCAGACCACGGAAAACGGCGGGGCCGTAGTGGATGCGGATTTCTTCGCATCGGGCGTGGTGCTCAACGCAGGCGCCATCAGCGCCGTCGAAGTGGTTCACGAGGCGGCGGTTTTCACGCTAGCTAACTCGGAAAAACCGCTTTGGTCGGCTTTGGGTCTCACCTCTGATCCGGAGAGAGATTACGACGTCGTGCTGACGCCGATTGGAGCCATTGACGCCGCGGTAGTTATCGCGCTCAAGGGTTTGTACGCTATCTAATAGACTGAAGTGGTGGCGCGTCTTTCCGGATCGGAATGCACGCCGCCCTTTTTTTCGTCCACAAGGGAGTTAAGTCATGGCGAATTTATATGTCGGATTGAATCGCGGGCAAACGCAAAAAGATGTGGTAACCGGGGCTTCGACGGGCACCAAGGACGTTGAACTGCGGATCGACGACTCGAAAGGTCTGCGAAAATCCGAAGTCCTGCAGAAGCTTGAAGAGATCAGGAACCACTTCCTCACCAAATCGTCGCAGTTTCCGTAAGCGTTTCTTTCGAATCAACCCGGAGTGAACCGCTATGGCAGCGCCTTCTGTTGTGAGCATTTGGAATCGGGCGTTGCAGCTGCTGGGCTGTTCCTTCGTGCAGGCCATTACGGACACGACCAAAAACGGCTTGGCCTGTGCAGCTTGTTATGAGCCGATACGGGATAGGCTGCTCGAGCAGCACATATGGCGTTTCAGCATTAAGCTGGCGACACTGGCGGCTGACAGCCCGGTGCCTGCGTGGGGACGCGCCAATTCGTTTACGGTACCGGCCGATTTCGTAATGCTCGCCCCTGACTACGAAGAGGACAACAGCCTGGAGCTAGATTACGAAGTGCAGGACGGGAAGATATTCACTGATGACGCTGCGCCCCTCTACATCCGATACGTTTCTCTCGTTACCGCGCCCGGGACCATGACACCTTCCTTCCGCGAGCTTCTCTCCCACGAAATGGCGCTTGCCATGTGCGAAGCTCTCACCCAATCCAATACCAAGCGTGCGGGCCTTGCCCGAGAAGTCGATCGAATGTCGGCGATTGCTCGCCGCGCAAATTCCCGCTTGACCAGGCCGCAAAATCCGCCCGAAGATCCTTACATCGCAGTGAGGAAATAGGATGCCTAAAGCCAGTCCCATACAAAGTAGTTTTCTTGGAGGGGAATGGAGTCCTTTTTGCGCTGGGCGTGTCGATTCAGAGCGGTACAAGATCTCCCTTGAAACGTGTGAGAACTACATCCCTTTGCTACAGGGAGGGCTGACCCGCCGTCCGGGGACGCGGTTTGTGGCAGAGGCCAAATTCGCGGATAAAGAAGCCATCCTTGTAAAGTTTCAGTTTTCGACGGCCCAAGCCTACATGCTCGAAATGGGCGACCTCTACGTGCGTTTTTTCACGAATCAGGGGCAGGTAGTAGAGGCTGCACGGAACATCCTGAGCATTTCGGCGGCAAACCCGGCTGTTTTCACCATGACTGCCGCGCACGGGTATTTGGACGGGGAAGAACTTTTCATCACGGGGATTGGCGGAATGACCCAGTACAACAATCGAAATTTGATTATTGCGAATAAAACCGCCGACACGTTCACGCTGAAGTACCGTAATGGCACCGATTATCCGGGAAGTGGTACGTACACTTCGGGGGGTACTACCTCGAGGGTTTACGAAGTCGCTCACACGTACACCGAAGCGCAGCTTCCGCTGCTCTCCTTCGTGCAAAGCGCCGACGTGATTTTTATTGTCCATCCGTCACACCCGCCTCGACGACTAACTAGAATGGCCGCCACAAATTGGACGGTCACCGACGTAAGTTTCCTCGACGGCCCTTTTCTGCCAGCAAACACTACTGCTACTACGCTCAGTCCGAGTAGTGGCACATCAGTCACGCCAAATATTACGGCGTCGGCTGCCATCTTTGCCACCACCGACGTTGGCCGGCTTATCCGCGTGAAAAAGGCGATCGGATGGCGATGGCTGAAGATCACTGCATTTGTTAGCTCTACAGTGGTTACGTGTTCTAGGAACGAAGCGAGTGACATCGGGGTTATCGCGGTAGACTCATGGGCTTTGGGGCTTTGGTCGGACACCACGGGCCACCCTTCGGTTGTTACTTTTCACGAAGATCGCCTTTGCTTCGCGGGAGCCAATGCGGCCCCTCAGCGCTTCGACATGAGCGTGAGCAGCGACTACGTGAATTTTGCGACAACCGATCAAGCAGCCGTGCCTGCTGTGACCGCAGCCAACGCGGTATCACGGTCACTAAACTCTGAGGACATCAACACGATTTTTTGGCTGAAGAGTGAGGAACGAGCATTGCTCGCTGGCACTCAAGCCGGAGAGTGGGCGATTCGTCCCTCAATCTCGAGCGAGGCTATCGCGCCCGAAAACGTGAACGCCAAGCAGATTTCCAACTATGGGAGCGCGGCTATTCAGCCGGTCCTTGCGGGAAAATCGACCATTTTCATTCAAGGGTCTTCGCGCACAGTACGGGAAATTAGCTATTACTTCGAGGTAGATGGCTTTAAAGCGCTTGATCGCACGATTCTCGCGGACCATATCGGCGGGGACACAGGTTTCAAGCAGCTTTGCCGACAGAAAGAAAAGCCGTCCATCGTTTGGTTTACCCGCAATGACGGCGTACTGGCCGGAATGACCTACGAGCGAGAAGAGGAAACGATCATCATCGCGTGGCATCGCCACGTTTTAGGTGGTCAAAGCGACACAGCGGGTACCGCGCCTTCTGTCGGATGGTCCGCAGTGATTCCGGAGCCTGAAGGTAAGCGCGACGATCTGTGGATGATCGTAAAACGCAACATCAATGGGGCTACGTGTCGGTACATCGAGTATCTCACGAAAATTTTTGAGCACGAAGACAAGCCGCGTGACGCCTTTTTCGTCGATTCGGGACTTACTTACGACGCGCCCTTAGTCATTAGCGGAGTGACGAAAGCGAGTCCCGCTGTTGTGACGTCTACGGCGCATGGCTTGATCGATGGCGATGTGGTGATCATAAGTGGCGTAGTGGGCATGATCCAGCTTAACGAAAACAGCTACGTCGTGACGAACAAAGCGGCGAACACGTTTCAATTGACCGCAATGAACGGCACCGTCGTAGATAGCTCCGATTTCGACGCCTACGTTTCAGCGGGCGAGGCGAGAAAATTCGTCACCGTCATTTCAGGGCTCTGGCACCTCGAGGGGCAGTCGGTCGAAGTGTGGGGCGATGGCGGCATTCAGCCTCCCGTAACCGTTACCAATGGGTCCGTGACGCTCCAGAATCGCGCGGCAACCGCACAGATTGGCCTTGGCTACCGCAGCCGCGGTAAAAAGCTTCGGGAGGAATCTGGAGCGGCTGACGGGACGTCCATGGGGAAGAATCGCCGCACCAACCGCGTGGCGTTCATGCTTCACCGAACGCTAGGCTTCAAATTCGGCACTAGCTTTGACTCCTTGCAAGAGATCTCCTTCCGCACGAATGACGACCCCGACGGACGAGCACCAGCGCTTTTTACTGGCATCAAAACGGAAACGATCGAAGCGGACATGGACTTAGAAAATAACATTTGTTGGGAGCAAAGCCGTCCTGCTCCGGGGACGATTCTCGCCATTGCCCCGCAAATGCACACGGAAGACAGAGGATAAATCGTGCCAGTACCATTGATCCCCCTAGCGCTGACATTAGGTTCCTTCTTTGGGAGCATGCTTGGGCTAAAAGGCAAGCTTGACGAGAACTCGGCCGCCGCGAAAGCCGCCCGGTATCAGGCGGATATTGCTGACGAGGACGCTGTACTGGCAGACAAGAACGCGCAAATCGTCTTGTCTCGAGCAACCGAAGAAGATCGGAAAGTTCGCGTTTTAGCGCGTCGGACGATGGGAAATATGCGGGCTACCATCGGCGCTTCGGGCCTTACCGACGAGGGAAACCCCGTCGATCTTTTGGAAGAAGCCGCGGCCACTTCCGAAGCCGATTCACTTGCAATACGCACGCAAGGCAAATACGAGTCAGACGCGTATTCCCTTCAAGGGCGAAGGAAGAGAGATTACGCGGCTCAGCTCCGCTCGGGAGCTTTAGACGTAGATAAATCGGCCCCGTTTGTGCTGGGTGCTGGAATCTTGGGCGCCGTGGGGGATGCGGCGCCCAAGATTCCGGGCGGTAATGGCCGCATGAAGCGGGGTGGCTAATGCCGAGAATTAAAATTGAGCGCTTGGATTCACAATCGCGAGCTCCAGGCCCGGTAGCTACGCCCGACGGACAATCCGCGGGAGCGTTCGGTTTTGGCAGTGCGTCCGGTTCCGCGCTGAGGGATATCGGTGAAGGCGTAAAGAAATTTTCCGATGGCGTACTCGAGCGAATGGAGCAATCGGAAGTCTCCGCGCTTAACTCTGACTTTGCTGATGCTCAGGCCGATTTCACCACGCAATGGCAGGAAACGCTCAGGACCGCCAAACCGGGCGACAATACGATCGCGGATAAATTCCTCGAGGACTTTGACAAGCACGTCGAGCGCATGCAAGAAGGCGCTTCTACTAGAGCGGGACAACTTTACTTTGCAAAAGCCAGTTCAGAAATGCGATCGCAATTTGCGGTCACCGCGCAATCGGCTCAAGCGGAGTTAGCCGGGCAAAAAGCCAGGCTGGACTATACCAACACAGTATCGAAGCTTTCTTCGAGCCTGTTGGATGACCCGACACTTTACGGAAAAAACGTGCAGATGCACGACGACGCTTTGGGCGCCCTGGTCGGGACCAAAGCGATCAGCCCCATGTTGGCCGCTCAGCTACGGGAAAAGGGAATGCCTGATCTCGCGCAGTCAGCGGTGAGAGGACGCATCCGAGTCAACCCGAGAGCGGTCGAGGCGGAGCTAGCGTCAGGCAAATGGGACAATGTCATTTCGGGGGATGCTAAGCACACGCTTTATGGCGAAGCTCGCCAGGCTCTCAGCGCCCAAAAAACGATGGCTGATAAGTCCAGGCTGGACCAAGAAAGCGCCAAAGCTGCCGCGCAGAATGCCCGTCAAACCGAGTACCTCAAAAAATTCTATGACGGTAAGCTCGATATCAAAGACGTTTTAAACGATGGGCTATTGGACTCATTCGGTTCGGGCTCCAAGCAGCAGTTCTTGAATATGGCTGAGGAGCGTAACAAAGCCGGTGGCGCTGCTAAACGGGACAGCGGCACGGTATCGCGGCTCTTTGATCAGATTCACTTGCCCGATGGCGACCCAAAGAAAATCACCGATGAGAACCAGCTAAACAATTATTTCGGCACGGGCCAAGGTAAGGGATTAGACGAATCGGCGCTGAATTTTCTGCGTGCTGAAGTGCAGGGAAAGAAAACCGTTGAGGGGGCCAATGCCGCTAAGCTGAAAGTGGCCATGACGGACGCGGCAAAAGACGCGATCGTAAAAAAGGACGTTTTCGGCTTGGCTGATCCGGATGGCTTGTCTGTGTACGTCGAGTATCTATCGGATTTCACGAAAGAGTGGCAAGAGAAAGTGGCCGCTGGCGTTCCGGCGCGATCGCTTGTTGACCCCAAGTCCCCTGAGTACATGGGGAATCGGTTTCTGCCATACAAGAAAAATCAGGCGCAGATTATCCAAGCGATGATAAACCGCCAACAGGGCCAGCCTTCCTCCGTATCGCCGTTTGGCCCCCAGCCCCGCC
>Ga0163152_10001282_pt1 | contig 40217 bp, 29 predicted proteins | sample OliLakLV19MP8IB2_FD_148635 | JGI IMG/M metagenome (GOLD analysis project Ga0163152, IMG submission 148635) | Freshwater microbial mat bacterial communities from Lake Vanda, McMurdo Dry Valleys, Antarctica - Oligotrophic Lake LV.19.MP8.IB-2 | ecosystem: Environmental > Aquatic > Freshwater >...
CGCCGCGGGAGATCCTGCTCCCGTCGCCGCGGGAGATCCTGCTCCCGTCGCCGCGGCAACTTCGGGAGATCCTGCTCCCGTCGCCGCGGCAACTCCCGTCCCGCCGTCGCCGCTGCGCACGAAGGCACCGGCGGCGCCGCGGCTGAAGCAGAGCGACAAGATCGTGGGGATCGACCTGGGAACGACGTTCACCTGCGCGGCGATCGTGATCAATGGCGAGCCGCAGGTCGTGCCGTCGGCGGGCGGCCACCGCACGTTTCCGTCCGTGGTGACGATGACGCCGGACGGCGAGCTCGTGGGCTGGGCGTCGCTCGATCGCCTCGCGACGTTTCCGAAGCAGACGGTGTACGGAAGCAAGCGCCTCCTCGGTCGCAACTTTCACTCGCAGCCGGTGCAGGACGCGCTCACGTACTTCGACTACAAGGTCGTGCAGGGCGACGACGGCGAGACCGCGGTGAATCTCGCCGGCTCCATCTACTCGATGGTCTGGGTGTCCGCGCGAATTCTCGAGCAGGTTCGCGCGGCCGCGTGCACGTTCGTCGGTGAAGACGTGAGGAGGGCCGTGGTCACGGTCCCCGCGTATTACGGAGACCGCCAGCGCCAGGCCGTGGTCGAGGCGGGCCGGCAGGCCGGCCTCGAAGTGCTGCAGATCGTGAACGAGCCGACGGCGGCCGCGGTCGCATACGGCGTGAACCGCGCCTTCGATCAGCGTGTGCTCGTGTACGACCTCGGCGGCGGCACGTTCGACGTGAGCGTCCTCGAGATCCACGGGAACCTCTTCGAGGTCCTCGCGACAGGCGGCGATCCGTATCTCGGCGGCGTGGACTTCGACCATCGCATCGTCGACTTCTGTTTGCAGGAAACGAAGCGAAAGACCAGCGAGGATCTCTCCGGCGACCCGGTGCTGAAGCTCCGTCTGCGGCAAGTCGCGGAGAACGCGAAGCGAGAGCTTTCGTCGCAGAACGAGACGCGAATCTACCTGCCGAACGCGAAGGGCGGCGCGTCGCCGATGGCCATCGACGTCACGCTGACTCGCGATCGGCTGAACCGTCTCGTCGCGGACATGGTCGACCGAACGATCGAGATCTGCCGCAAGACGCTCGTCGAGGCGCGCCTGAAGGTCGAGGACGTGAACGAGGTGGTGTTCGTCGGCGGGCAGACGCGCATGCCGCTCGTCGCTGGCAAGGTGCACAGCTTCAGCGGGAAGCAGCCGAAGAAAGGGATCCATCCCGACGAAGCCGTCGCGATCGGCGCCGCGCTACTCGGGCATAGCCGGGACAAGATCGACGCGCCGACGCTCGTCGACGTGATCAGCCTGCCGATCGGTGTGGGCCTCCCCGGCGGGCGGTTCAAGGAGATCGTCGCGAGACAGTCGCAGCTGCCGCTCACGCGGGATCTCACGCGACTGACGACGCAGGACGACCAGACGGCGCTCGTGCTCGAGGTCTTCCAGGGCGAGAACGACCGCGTCGACAAGAACGACTTTCTCGGGACCGTTCGTTTTATGGGATTGCCGCCGAAGCCGAAGGGGCAGGTTTCCGTGAAGATCCAATTTCGGCTCGATGCGCAGGGCCTGCTGACGATCTCGGGCGTGGACTCCGCGACGGGACGCAGCCAGGTGGTTTCGCTCGCGACGAAGGACACGCCCGAGACGTTGAAAGAAGCGCTGGCCGCGTCGAAGGCCGAGGTTGCAAAGCCCGCCACGAAACCGGCGCCCACGAAACCGGCGATGGAGGACGCGGACGACAAGACCATCCGGGTCGAGAAGAAGGACGAGAAGAAGAAGGGCCTTCTCGGGAAGCTGTTTGGCCGCTGACGGCGGACTGGCGCGGATCTGCGGGGTCTGGTAGAACGCTCGACCCCGTGGACGCCTCCAGCAATAGCTTCAACAGCCTCCTCTGGACGCTGGTGCTCGTTGGCTCGGCGGCGTTTCTGGTGGTCGAGGCGGCCGTCGCCTTCGTCGCGTTTCGGCGCCGCCGCACCCCGCAGCTGGAGCACCCCTCGCGCATGTTCGAGGCGGTCTGGATGCTCACGCCGGCCGTACTCCTCGTCGGCCTCGTCGGTTGGAGCGCGCACATCCTCGGCGGCGAAAACGGCGTGGGAGCCGGCGAGCCCGCCGTCGTCGTGCATGTGACCGGGGAAGGCTTCGCGTGGAAGATCGCCTACGAAGTCACCGGCGCCGACGGCACGGTGGGCCTCGTCGATGCGGGCTTCAACCAGGTGCATCTCCCCGTCGGTCGCCCGGCGAAGATCGTCCTCGCGTCCGCCGATCTCGTGCACGGATTCTGGGTTCCTCAGCTTCGCGTGAAGCAGGACGCGATTCCCGGAACCACCACGAGCGTTCGCGTGCAGCCGATGGAAGCCGGCGAGTTCAACATCGTCTGCGCGACGCTCTGCGGCGATCAGCACTACGCAATGCGCGGCTTCATCCATGTCGAGTCCGCCGAGGAATTCGAGCAATGGCTCGCGGCGCAGTGACGAGCTCGTTGCACCACCGCGCGATCGTGCTCACCGCGGGCACGACGTTCCTGCTGCTGCTCGTGGGCGGCGTGGTTCACGCAACGGACTCCGGCCTGGCGTGCCCGGATTGGCCCCAGTGCTTCGGCAGCTTCTTCCCGCCGATGGTCGGGAAGGTCTTCTTCGAACATGGCCATCGCCTCTTCGCGACGGGCGTCGGCTTCCTCACGATCGTGCAGCTGGTGCTCGTGTATCGCGGGCGCCGCGCGGGACACCCGGCGCGCGGGCTCGCGGTCGCCGCGCTCTTCCTCGTCGTGTTCCAGGGCGTACTCGGCGGCATGACCGTCAAGATGCAGCTGCCCGATGCGGTCTCGACGGCACACCTCGCCACGTCGATGGTGTTCTTCTCGCTGCTCATCCTCCTCGCGTTCCGCACGCGGCCAGCCACGCAGGACGTCGCGCTCTCGACGGGACTTCGCCGTGCGATCGGCGCCGCGACCGTGCTCGTCTATCTGCAAATCGTCCTCGGTGCGCTCGTTCGCCACACGGATTCCGGACTCGCGTGCACCACGCTGCCGCTCTGCGGCGGCTCCGTGCTTCCGCTCGGCCTCGACTGGCGGCTCGTGCTGCACGCCGCGCATCGTCTCGGCGCCATCGCCACCGGTGTTGTCGTGATCGGCGCGTCGCTCGCCGCGCTCTCGGCCGCCGACGCGAACCGCACGGTGCGCCGGCTCGCGCTCGTCGCCCCCGGCCTCGTCGTCGTGCAGATCGCGCTCGGCGTGATGAGCGTGCTCTCCGCGCTCGAAGTGGTCACGGTCACCGCGCACCTCGGCGGCGGTGCGCTGCTCCTCGCAACGATGGTCTCGATGTTTCTCGGCGCCCGTGCCGTGGACGGCGAGGCCGTCGTCCGGACGCCCGCTCGCGACGACCTGCCGATCGGCTCGATTGACGCGGCGGCGGATGACACGGTGCGCGCATGAGCGCCCAGCCGCTTTCCCTCGAGCTCGACGAGTCTGCCGGTCAGCGCCTGACGCCGTTCGGCATCGTCCGTGACCTCGTCTCGCTTTCGAAGCCGCGGCTCTCGTCGCTCGTGCTCGTGACGACGTCCGGCGGATACCTGCTCGCGCCCGGGAGCGACTCGCTCTGGCAGGTGCTGAAGGTCGTCGGCGCGACGGCGCTCCTCGTCGCGTCGGCGAACACGCTGAACTGCGTGCTCGAGGCGCGCATCGACGGCTCGATGAACCGCACGCGCACACGCGCGCTGCCGGCAGGGCGCCTGCCGCTCGGTCTCGGTCTCTTCCACGGTCTGTTGCTCGCGGCGATTGCGCTGCCGCTCCTCTCGCAAGCGGGCAACCCGCTCGCCGCGCTGCTCGGCGCGCTCGCGCACTTCACCTACGTCGCGATCTACACGCCGATGAAGCGCCACACGAGCCTCGCGACGATCGTCGGCGCGATTCCCGGCGCGCTCCCGCCGCTGATCGGGTGGGTCGCCGCGACGGGACGCATCGAGCTGCCGGGCCTCGTGCTCTTCGGGATCCTCTTCCTCTGGCAGATTCCGCACTTCCTCGCGCTCTCGATCATGCTGCGCGACGACTACGCCCGCGCCGACCTGAAAGTGCTCACCCTCGACGGCGGCGACGCGATGACGCGTGCGCACGCCGTCCTCTGGACGGTCGCGCTGGTGCCGGTGTCCCTACTTCTCGTTCCGCTCGGTGTTGCGAGCTCGGGCTACGGGATCGGCGCGCTCACCTGCGGCGCGCTCTTCCTCGCGATGGCGCTGGCCGGTTTGCGCGGGGGCGCCGGACGCACGTGGGCCGGCTGGCTCTTTGCCTCGTCGATCGCGTATCTCTCGGCGATCTTTCTCCTGCTTGCGATCTTCGGGCGCGGCTGACTCCTCCGTATCGATGCCCAGCATCCTGTTGACGGCGTAGCCGGCCAGGAGTGCGAAGCCCACGAGTGCAAGGACGATGGGCCGCGGCCGATCCCCTCCGGCACGTAGCCATTCATTCCCGCCCAGATCGCGCCGGCGGCACCTGCGAGGACGATCGCGGCGACGATCTCGCCGGGCGTCGTGCGCTTGCGCAGACTCATGCGGCCATCGTCGCACGATCCGAGGATATGATCGGGCCTCGCGCTCGTCCGCCCCTTGCCGACCCGGTTCCCAGCTCGTCTCCTGCCGTTCCTTCTCGCGTGCGCCGCGGCGAATGCGTTCGCCCAGGCGGGAAACGAAGAGCCGGTTCCGATCGAGGAGCCAAGCGAACCGGAGCTCACTGCCACCGCGACGCCCGAGACGGTCGCGACGCCCGAAGCCGACGCGGACCGCAAGTCCGTCCGCTACGACATCAAGGTTCGTGCGGACGGCCCCGATCTCACGGGCGAGGCCCATATCGAGATCGACCCCGTCGGTGCCGCCTCGCTCGACACGGTCGTGCTTTTCCTGTTTCCGAACATGCTCTCGGAGCGGCCGTTCGGACTCGACTCGCGCAGCTACTTCACGATCCACCCGAAGCGGTTCAAGCGGGGCTACATGCAGCTCACCTCGCTCTCGACCGCGGACGGCGTCGCGCTCCCCTGGACCGGCGTCGACATCTCGCGCCCGGACGGACGTGGCGGCGTCGTGCTGCTGCCTCCCGGCACGGCCATCCGCGCGACGCTCCCCGAGCCGGCAACCGGAACGATCACGCTGATTGCGAAGTTCGACGTGCACGTACCCGAGCGGTTCGGCACGTTCTCCTGGTACGAGGGCGACCTCTTCCTCACCGGTGGCTGGTATCCGCTCGTCGCCGCGCGAACCGCCGCTGGCGAATGGGACGTGAAGGGCGACTTCCCGCGCGTCGACGCGACGGTCGAGCTCGACCTGCCGTCGGATCACTGGGCGCTCGTCGCGGACTCGCTCACGCCGCCGGGCGAGGGCGAGATCGAGGAGGGGGAGCGCGACGGGAGGCGGAACGCCGACCGAGCGCGAACGACACGGCGAATCGCGAGAGCGGAAGTGCGCGATCGACCTCATGTGTTGCTGCTGGTGTCGGACTCGCTCTACGTAAAACAGGGCGAAGGCGTGCGGGTGCTGCAGGCGGAGAAAGCGGTTCGCCATGCGAAGCGCCAACGCGATGCCGCCGAAGAAGCGCTCGTCTTCCTCGCCGAGCGGCGCGTTTTCTCTTCGAGCTCGAGCGGCGCCGCCGCGGCGAGCGACACGCTTCTCTACGAGGCGCCGCTCACGCGAGAGCTGACGTTCCACGACGCGCCGGTCGGCGTCGTCTCCTACCGGACGTATCGCGTCTTGCCGTTCCTCAAGAGGTACCACGACGTGCACGTGGCGCGCGCCGCGATGGCGGAGAGGCTCCGCGACCACGTCTACGCCAACGAGCCCGGCGACGACGCGGCGTGGGTTCTCGACGCGGTCGTCTGGCATCTCGCGCTCGAGTTCCAGAAGAAGAAGCACGAGGGCATGCGCGACGTGCGCGACTACGCTCGGCCCTTCTCGTTCCTCCCCGCCGTGGACCTGGTGCTGAACACCCCGGACTTCCCGTTTTCGGCGGAGTACTACGACAACTGGTACTTCACCGACCTCGTCCGCGACGACGTCACGCGCTTCCACCACCTGCGGCCCAACGGCCGTGTCGCGTTCGAGAAGATGATCGATCTCCTCGGCAAGGACCGAGCGTTCGCCGTGATGGAGGCCTACTTGCATTCCGGGCCGGCGGACGGAGGATTCCGCGTCGTCGCGTCGCGCGCGGCCGAACAGGACCTCAGGTGGTTCTTCGAGCAGTGGCGCGCGCCGCTCCCGCGCGTGAACTACGCGATCGAGCATCTGCTCACCTCGCACTCCAGGAACGGCGACTGGGTCACGCAGATCAAGCTCTCGCGCACCGGAGACGACGTGCGCGAGCCGGTCGAGGTTCGCGCGCGCGCGAAGGGGCCCGACGCGCACGAGACGTGGCAGCCCGAGGAGGGCGACAAGGTCGTCGAGCTGTATACGAAGGCGGAGCCGCAGGCGATCGAGCTCGACTGGCGGAACCGCCTCATCGAAACGAGCCGTCGTGACAACCGCTACCCGCCGAAGTGGCGCACGCTGCTGCAATACGCGTGGGTCGACTACGAGTTCCGGCTGAACACGATCGACGCGGCTGCCGGCCTTCAGTTCGAGCGCAGCAACGACCTGTCCGACGAGATCGACCTCGGCGCGTTCATCGTGCAGCAGAGCCGCGGTGCGCAGCTCGGCTACGTGCATTCCTTCGGCCCGCACACGTTTTATCGCGGCCTTCTGCATCGCGTCGGCGCGTTCCTGCTGCTCGAGGACCTGGATGAGGATTTCGGGAAGGACGGCCTCCACGTCGTTCCCGGCTTCGATCCCGAAGTGAGCCAGGTGGAGGCGACGCTCGGATTGGCGCCGATCTATCGCTACGACTCGCGCGACGACTGGCGCTTCTCGCGCTTCGGGACGCGTGTGTTCGTCGGCTTCGAGCTCGGCACGTCGCTGAGCGGCCCGGAGGCGCAATACGCGCTGATCGAAGGCGACATCGTCCGGCTGCAGAAGATCACCGACAACAACGTCCTCGCGTTCCAGCTGAAGGGCGGCACCTTCCTTGGAACCGATCCGGCGGACGTGCCGCTGTCCAAGCTCTTCTATCTCGGCGGGATCGACGACGTGCGCGGCATCAGCGCACCCGATATCGTCGGCCCGACGAAGTTCATCGCGACCGCCGAGTGGCGCCATTTCGTGCTGCACGACCTCGACCTGAACTTCTGGTTCGAGCGCATGCGCAGCCTGCAGGGCGCGCTCTTCGTGGACACCGGCTACATCGCCCCGCGCACGGATGCCGTTCCGCCGATGAACGACTGGATCACCGACGTCGGGTACGGTTTCCGGGAGCACTACGACTTGTTCGGCGTGCGGCCCGCCGTGTTCCGCATCGACATCGCGCAGCGCGTCGACAACCTCTTCCTCGAAGAGAAGAAGGCCGACATCCGCTTCTACATCGGCGCCGGTCAGAGCTTCTGACGCGTACAAGCGCCGGGCGCGGTTTCCCGCGCCCGGCTTCCGCCCCGGGAAACGACTACTTCTCGTTCTCGTCCATCTTGATGTCGACGTCCTTCTTCTCGTCCATGTCGATCTCGACGATGCGCATGGAGTCGCCCTTGCCGAAGACGCGAACCTGCACGCCGCCGGCCTCCTGGAGCGCCTCGATGGCCTTGTCCTTCGGCATCCCCGTGAGGAGCTGCAGATCCATGAACGGAACGGTGATCTCCTTGCCGGACTGGAGAGAGATCTCGTCGACCCCCTCGTCGATCCGGAAGGTGACCTTCTTCTTCTTCTGATCCACCGACGCGACGCGCGCAGTCACCTGCGTGCCGATCGCTTCCGGCTTCTTGTCGGCGACCACGTCACCCGTCTTCTCGTCCGGGTTCTTGGTCTCTTCGCCGTTCTCGGGGGTGTCGATTCCACGCTCCGGAGGAAGCGTCTCGTTCTCACCGAGCACGGTCTCTTCCGCCCGGTCAGCTTCCCGAAGAGTGTCGTCGGCCGCGTCGCGGGTCGTCTCGGCGGCGTTCTCGCCGAGCTTCTCGGCGTTCTCGTCGACGCGTTCCCCTTCGGCGATCGTGGCATCGGCCGCGTCACGCGTGGCCTCCGCCGTCGTCTCGCCGGCCTGTTCCGCCTTGTCGACGGTCGTATCCGCGGCATCGCGGGTCTTGTCGGCGACCTTCTCGCCGAACTCGCCCACGGTCTCGTGGTCGTCCGTTGCCGTCGCGGCCTTCTCTTCCTTCGGGGCCTCCGCGCGGTTGCTGTTCGTCTGTTTCTTGGCCTGGCATCCCGCCGCGAGGGCGAGTGCAGCGGCCGCAATCAGAAATCGGCTGGTCATCATGTCTCCTCTTAATTTAGTAGATGATCTTGGTGACCATTTTCGCGTCGTTCATGAACACGTTGACGTTCTCGCCGACGTGCAGCTCCTCGGCGATCTCCTTGCCGCCCTTGTCGCCCTCGACATGCATCGCGAGCTCGTCGAACGTGAGGGTCATCGTGTCCTTGCCGGACTGGAGGTCCTTCTTGTCGGTCACGCCAGGAAGGTTGTTCGTGCGGCGGAGCTCGACGGTGCGAGCGTCCATGTTGATCTTCGCGACCTCGAAGCTCGTGCCGCCGAAGTTGTCCTTGCCGGCCTGCTCGATCTTGTCTTCGACGCGGTCGGCCTTGTCCTCGACGCGTTCGCCCGTCTTCTCGACGCGGCGCTCGACACGGTCGTTGTCGTAATCACGGCGGTCGCAACCGGCGGCGAGCGCGGCGACAGCGCTGCAAGCAAGGACGGCTTTAAGGATGTTCTTCATGATTGTTTCCCCCTCGTTGATTGGTGCGAGCCTTCCCGAAGGCGGTAGACCGACCCTGACGGTCGGCTGCCCGGAGGAATGGCTCGCGGTCAACCCGAGGGATGCCCACACCCCACCCGGGAGCAAGCACCGGGTGACGCCTGGCGATGGCTCGCTCCGCCGCTACTCTGCGGGGTTTGCGCGGGCGCGCGAGAAGAGCGCGCCGAGAGCCGGATCTGCCGCGAGGGCCGCTCCGGCGGGGATCACCGAAAGCGCATCGACGTTGCTCCAGCCGGACGCGACCGCGCGCTCGAGCTCGGCGATCGCGGCGGCGCGATTCCCCTCACGGAGCTCGAGGAGAACGAGCCGCTCCCGACACGCGGCTTCGGCAAACGGGAAACGCGTCAGGAGATCTGCGAGCGTCGCGCGAAGCTTCTCGAAGTCGCCGAGCCGGTCGAGCGCTTCGGCGCGCAGGAAGTGTCCCGGGACGCCGCCGGGTTCCTGTTCGACGAGCTTGTCGAACCACACCAGAGCTCGCCGTGGGTCGCCGTCACGCAGCGCGGCCAGCCCCTTCGCCGCGGGGTGATCCGCCATCAGGGACGGACGGCCGGACTCGTCGTCACCGCAGGACATCAGGGCGACATCGTCTTGTCGTATCCGGCGGTCCAGAAGATGACGACGTTCGCGTTCCCGGTGTTCGTGGTGCGATAGAGCCTCAGGTATTCCTTGCCGAGCCCGCGCGCGAGCTTCTTCGACAGCTCGGCCTCTTTCTTGGGCGTGGACGTTGGCGGGGTCGCGAGGAACCGGAACGCTTCGAACAGGAACTCCGCGTCTGCAAGGTTGCTCTTCGCCTGCAGGTAGACATCGGCCTGCGAGGCGCCCGGATCCGGCGGCGTCCTCTGCTTCACGATCTGTTCGATGCGCTCTTTCGCGGAGAATTTGGCGGCGACCGTCGGCGTCGCCTTTGCGATCGACGCGATCGCGACCGCCGTCGCCGCCGGAGTCGCCGTCGGCGTCGACGTGCTCCGGGGAGTCGACGTCAATGTCGGCTGCGGCGTCCGTGTGGCCGGAGCCGACGTGAGCGTCGCGACGGGTGTGCCGAGCACGGCAAGGCCGGTGTCCATCGGCTCCGGCGTGTTTTCCACGAAAGGTGTCGGCGTCGCGACGGGCGCGTCGGGCTTGCCGCCACCGAAGATCAGGTAGGTGACCCCGGCAATCAGCAGCATCGCGAGGCCTGCACCCACGACGATGAGCCACGGCGGCACGCCCGCGCGATCGGCCACGCGGCCGGACACCAGCGGCGGCGGTTCGGGCGCGGTGGTGACGACGGGCGGCTGCTGCGGTGCTCGGGGAGCGGGGATCGCGGTGCGCGACGGGCGATCGATCGATCGCTCCATCGAGACGCGCTCGATCGACGTGCTTCCGCTCATCGGTGTTCCAGCCGACGGTGTCGTCGGTGCGGCAGACACGGACATCGAGGGCGACGACGCCCGCCCATTCGGGCGCACGACGGCCCGGTTCGCCGAGATGCGGAATCCGAGCGCGCCGATTCCCGACGGACCGGTTCCGGTGCGCGGCGCGAGGCGTGCGGGCGCGACGAGAGCCGGCGGCGGGCCGGTCTTGCGAATGGTCGGTTCTTCGCGCGGCTCCGCGGGCATCGGCGCAGGACGCGGCGCGGACGGCGTCGGCTCGGCGGTGGGCGAATCGGGGATCGCGCTCTTCCGCACGGGAGCGCCACCCATCCCGCCCGGGATTCCACCGGGGATCCCTCCGTTGGTGCCGGGCTGCGAGGGCTCCTCGATGACGGTGTCGGGCTCGCTCTCGTCTTCCTGGGCGAGGAGCGAGGCACGCTGCGCCTCGGTCAGCGCCGGCGTCTCTTCGCCGCCGACCCGCTCGTCGACGACGGCGTCTTCGCCGATCACCGGGCCGGAGTCCGAGGTGTCGGACACGAGCATATCGCTCTCGGAAGGGAGCGTCGGCTCCGGGATCGTCGACTCCGCTCCCGTTCCCGAGTCGACCGTCGACGCCGTCGCGTTCGCGGCGCGGCGAACGGTGTCCTCGTTGTCGGGCTCCTCGGGGACGACGCCGACTTCGCTCGACGCGCCGGGGCTCACGGAGTCGGCCTTCGCGCCGTTCGTGAACGTCGGGATTCCCGGCGCGGTCGGCTCCGCGATGGGCTCGGATTCCGGATGCGCGGCGCCGTTCACGAGCGGCGCTTCGGCGGCGGCCGCCGCAGCGAGTGCCGCGGCCTGCGCCTGATGCGCGATGCGCAGTGCGAGCGAAAGCGGATCCTCGCCGAGTTCCGGAACGGCACCGGCCGCGGAGGAGATCCCACCGCCGCCGGTCGCGATGGACGACGGCGTCGGCGCCGGCGAGCGCATCGCGCGTGCGGCCTCGTCGAGCGAGCTGCCGACGGGCAGCCCATCGAACGCATCCGCATCGGTCTCTTCGTCGGGAACGGTGCGTTCTTCCGAAGGCACCGAGCGGTTCGCGCCGAGCAGATCCGCCATGCGCGCCGAGAGGTCCTCCTTGCAGGAAGGACACGAAAACGATCCCTGGGACTCGAACGTCGAGACGTCCCTTTCGGAGACCTCGATCGCCGTGTCGCAGTTTCGGCAAAACATGGTACCGATCACGCCCGGGATTTCTCAGGTAGAAGGGGCGGTGCGTGGTGCTTCAGGATCGTACGAGTCTATCCGATCCGGAAACGACCAAACAAGCTATGCTCCCCGCCGAAATGCCCGCGCCCGCGCGTACATGGCCTCTCGCGCGACCGGACGTGGACGGCTTCGAGATGGCGGGGCGGCAGCGGACGAAGTGCCTCCTTCTCCACGGCCTCACCGCGTCGCCGGCCGAGGTTCGCCCGCTGGCCGAGAAGCTCTCCGAGGCGGGTTTTCCCGTGAGAGCGCTTCGCCTTCCGGGGCACGGGACCAGTGACGAGGAACTGGATGCGACCTCTCCCGCAGACTGGGCGAAAGCCGCCGAGGATGCACTGAAGGCGTACGACGAGCCGGTCCTTCTCGCGGGTTGTTCGATGGGCGGGCTCCTCGCGCTGCGTCTCGCGGCGGAGCACCCCGAGCGCGTGCGTGCGGTCGCGACGCTTGGCGCGCCATTGTGGTTCGGCGATCGCCGGGCGCGCATCCTGATCCCGCTTTTGCGCTGGACGCCTCTCGGTCGAATGGTCCGCTTCCTCCCGAAGGGTCCATCGCAGATCCCCGAGGAGAACCGGAAGCTGCACTTCACGTATGGGCGGTTCCCGGTTCGCGGTGTGCTCGGACTCGCGGACCTGATGAAAGAGGCGCTGCGGTTCCTTCCCAAGGTGAAGGCGCCGCTGCTCGTGATCCACGGGACGAACGACCGCACCGCGCCGGTCGTGTCAGCGCGACGAATCCTCTCGCTCGCCGCGAGCGAGGTGAAGGAGCTCGCGGAGATGAAGAACTCGCGACACGTCCTCACCTATGACGTGGAGGCCGCCGACGTGTGCAGCCGCGTCGTCGCATTCTTCGAGCGGCACGCGTGAAGAAGAAACGCTACATCGCGGTCGCGGGGAACATGGGCTCGGGGAAGTCGAGCCTCGTGAAGTTCCTCTGCAAGGAGTTCGAGCTCACCCCGTTCTTCGAGCCGAACGATCGCAATCCCTACCTCGACGACTTCTACGAGGACATGCCGGGCTACGGCTTCCGCTCGCAGATCTACTTCCTCATCCACCGATTTCGGATCCACAAGGAGATGGAAGGCCTCGCGGAGACGGTCGTGCAGGACCGCACCATCTACGAGGACGCGGAGATCTTCGCGAAGAACCTCCACAAGCGCCGCTTCATCGACGCGCGCGACTGGCGCACCTACCAGGAGCTCTACGAGACGCTGACGCGAGAGTTGAAGCCGCCCGATTTGATGATCTACCTGAAGTGCTCGACGCCGAGCCTCATGAAGCGCATCGCGCAGCGCGGCCGGAAGTCCGAGGAGGCCATCCCGCGAAGCTACGTCGCGAAGCTCAACGACCTCTACGAGGAGTGGTTCGCGCGCTACGACCGCTCTCCGACGCTCGTGCTGCCGTCGGACCGCATGGACTACGTGACGGACCTCTTCGACCGGCACGACCTGCTGTCGACGATCTCGAAAAATCTCTGACAGCCCTTCGACTCGCTTCGCTCGCTCAGGGTGAGGGTGAGGGTGAGGGTACGAGGAAAGGCCCGGGCATCGGCCCGGGCCTTTGGTCGTGGTTTCCAGGGGCTTCGCCCCCGGACCCCCACCCTCGCCTTCGGCTCGGGCTCGTTCCAGCCGGTCCGCTTACGGACGGGCTGCGAGGTAGTCGAGTGCGAAGTCGTGGTCGAAGTTGCCGATCTCGAGGTGGCCGACGAGGTCGCCGGTGATCGTCTCGCTGATGCCGTCGACCGGCGCCGCGTCCGCAATGACGCCCGTGCCCGAGAACGTGAGCGGGGAGACGAACTCGTCGCCGAGCGCGTTGACCGCAATCGCTCCGTAGATGCCGTAGTCACCGAGGTCGAGGTTGATGACTTCCTCGAGGATGAACAGCGTCAGGTTGCCGACGTGCAGCTGGAGGTTGAAGTCCTTGTAGGTCATCTGCGTCGCGCCCGGCACTTCGCCGATGAACGTGCCGTCGATGATCTCGTAGGTGCCGATGTCCTGGCCTTCGATCGTGAGCCACTTCACGTCGCCGGAGTAGGAGCCGGCCGTCATCTCGTCGATCGTCCACTCGCCCGTGACGTCGAGGTCGGTGACGATGGCGTTGACCTGGTTGACGATGTTGCAGAGCTCGGGGGCGTTCAGAAACGTGCACGCCGTCTGGAGCGCGAGGAGGGCGGTCGTGACTTGGTTCGGGAGCCCGAGGTTGATCTCGTGTCCGACGGCGAAGACGCCGTTCATGTCCGCGACGACGTTCTTCAGTCCGAGCGTGACGGTCGTGTCCGCGCCGCCGTTCACGTTGACCTGGTCGATGCAGTCGAGCGCGACGCGAACGCCGTTCGCCTTCTCGCCGATGCCGACGACGAGGTACTTGTTGCCCTCGGCGACGTCGTCGAACACGGCGTTGCCGGTGACAGGGAGGTTCGCCTTGTTCTCGATGATGCCGGCGGTCGGATTGAACGGGAGCGTCGTGCAGGTGTAGCCGCTCGTGTCGCCGTCGATGACGAGGACCTTCACGCGGGTCGGGGCTTCGACGCCCGAGAACGCCCAGTCGACCTCGAGGTTGCCTTCGGTCTCGACGGGAGTCGGCGTCGGATCGGCGTCATCCGTGGCGCCAGCCTTGGTCGAGCCGCAACCGGTGGAGGCGATGGCAACGAGGGCAGTGAACGTGGCGAGAGCGGAATGGAACCGCATGGAAGACTCCTTGGTGTTCTTCGTGGCGAAAGTGTCGATCGGGACGGACTGCGCTGAAGCGAGGAGCGTGCCTGCGTGGATTGGCGACAACCCATGGGCGCACAGGACGCAGCCAAGCCACGGATCTATCGTCGAAATCGACGTCGCAGACGGCGCGGTCGCGCGTCCTGGAGGTCACGTGACGGGACACGCGCAGGGCGATCCATGTCCGGACGTTTGTCCCATCGCGATCCCAGTCGGCATCGCGGTGACCCCGGGTCCGCGCTCGCGTCGCGGGCTTACGGGATTTCGCGAAACGTCCGGGCAGTGCCGCCGGACGTCCGGCGGCACCCGGCACTCACGACGAATCGCGCGCGCATTCGTGCGATGTGCGGACCGGCCCTTCGCCGTCAAGCCTGCGTATCCCTTGAGGATCGGCCACTCGGCGGGATACCATAGCGGCGACTGTGGTCGAGCGAATCCGGGTTACCCGCGCCCTGGTCAGTCTTTCGGACAAGACCGGGGCGGTCGAACTCTGCAAGGCGCTTTCCGCCTCCGGCGTGGAAATCGTTTCGTCCGGAGGTACGGCCGAACACCTCCGTAAAGCGGGCGTGCCCGTCATCGAGCTTGGTGCGTTCACCGGCTTTCCCGAGATGCTCGACGGGCGCGTGAAGACGCTCCACCCCGCCGTGCATGCGGGTCTGCTCGCGCGGCGCGATCTCCCCGAGCACCTCGAGACGCTCGCGAAGCACAACCTCAAGCCGATCGATCTCGTCGTCGTGAACCTCTATCCCTTCGAGGCGACCGTCGCGAAGAGCGACCACACCTTCGAGCAGGCGATCGAGAACATCGACATCGGCGGACCGACGATGCTGCGCAGCGCCGCGAAGAACTGGGACGGCGTCGGCGTCGTCACCGATCCCGGCGACTACGCGCGCGTCTTGGAGGAGATAAAGGGCGGCGGACTCACGCGCGCCTTCCGCTTCGAGCTGATGCGCCGCTGCTTCGAGCGCGTCGCCGCGTACGACGCGGCGATCGCGAACTATTTGGGCGCGCTGCCCGCGGCCGCGGAGAACGCGCCGCACGCGCATCCCGCTCGCACCGACTATCCCGCGACGATCAACCTCCAGTACCGCCGCGTGCAGGACCTCCGCTACGGCGAGAACCCGCATCAGACGGCTGCGTTCTACGCGGAAACCGGAGCCCCGCTCGGCGTCGCGTCGATGAAGCAGCACCAGGGCAAGGAGCTTTCGTACAACAACCTCCTGGATTTCGACTCCTGCCTGCGGCTCGTCGCCGAGTTCGATATATGGTTTCCAGGGGCTTCGCCCCCGGACCCCCACCCTCGGCAAGAAGCCGCCTCGGGCCGCACCGCGTGCGTGATCGTGAAGCACAACAACCCGTGCGGCGTGTCGCTCGCGCCCTCGGCGGAAGAGGCGTTCCGCCGCGCGGTCGCGTGCGATCCGCTCTCCGCGTTCGGCGGCGTGATCGCGTTCAACGGCGAGGTCACCGAAGCGGCCGCGCGCGCCGTCGGTGAGCAGTTCTACGAAGGCATCGCGGCGCCGTCGTTTTCGCCCGCCGCGCTCGAGGTGCTCACGAAGAAGAAGAACCTCCGCGTGCTGACGATCGGCGCCATGCCGAAGCCGGCGACGCTCGCGGGCCACGACCTTCGCCGCGTCGCGGGCGGCATGCTCGCGCAAGGGTTCGACGCGTCGGTCGAGGATCTCTCGAAAGCGAAGGTCGTCACGAAGCGTGCGCCGACGGCGGCGGAGCTCGCAGAGCTCGACTTCGCGTGGAAGATCTCGAAACACGTGAAGAGCAACGCGATCGTGATGACGCGCGATGCGCGCATCGTCGGCGTGGGCGCCGGCCAGATGAGCCGCGTCGACTCGATGGAGATCGCCGTCAGCAAGGCCGCGAAAGCGGGGACCCCGACGAAGGGCTCCGCGCTCGGCTCCGATGCCTTCTTTCCGTTCCGCGACGGCATCGACGCCGCCGCGAAAGCCGGCGTCACGTCGATCGCGCAGCCCGGCGGATCCGTGCGCGACGACGAGTGCATCGCGGCCGCCGACGAAGCGGGCATCGCGATGGTGTTCACCGGTGTCCGGCACTTCCGGCACTAGTCGCAGGGAGACGTAGTGAAGATCCAGTGCGAGCAGTGCAAGATTGAATACAACATCGACGACGCCGCCATCGGCGAGCGGGGCATCCGGGCCCAGTGCCCGCGGTGCAACTTCATCACGACGATCCGCAAGAGCCAGCCGGCGATCCTCGATGCGGCTCGCTCGAAGCTCGACTCCGCGATCTGCGTAAACTGCGGGAAGTCGATGGAGGCCGTCCCGGGCGATCCGATCCCGATCTGCCCCACCTGCCAGGCGCAATCGATCGACGTCGGTTCGAAGACGAACGCCCAGGGTGCCAAAGCACCGCCACCTCCGCCCCGGCAGCCGGTTCCCTCGCGGCCTACCGCGCCCAGCGTCCCCGGAATGACCACGCAGTCCGGCGCGCCCTCGTTCGGCAATATCGCAAGCGCGATGCCGTCGTTCGATGCGCCGGCGATCCCCGGTGCAGGCGCTCCCGGATTCGGCGGCTCGTCGTTCGAAGGCTCCACCGACGGCGTCACCGGTTCCGGCGAAGTCGTCCAGTGGCGGATCAAGAAGTCTCCGAACGGCGAGGTCTACGGACCGTTCGATCGCGAGCTCATCCAGGGCTGGATCGACGGCGAGAAGATCGTCCCCGCGGACGAGATCTCGCGAGTCGGCGGTCCGTGGCGCGCGGCGGGCGAGCATGAGGATTTCGCGGCCGCATTCGCGGCGCGATATGGCGGCCTCGGCGGGGCGGCCTCGGTGCCGGCGACCAACACCGGCGGCGGCGCGACCGCGTCCGACGTGCGCAAGACGGTCGGCGGATCGGTCACCGGCGGCAAGATCGTCTCGCCCAAACTGCAGTCGCGCGAGCCGCTTCCGTGGAAGTCGCTGCTTGGCGTCGCGGCAGGCTTCGCACTGTTCTCGATCGTCGGACTCGTGTGGTACACGGGCGCGGTCGCCTCGCTCGGCGACTCGTTCCGTGGCGCGGCGCCGACGCCGGTCCCGGATCTCACCGACAAGATGATCGACGCGCTGCGCGGCCAGTATCCGAGCGCATCCGGAACGGCGGCCGAGCACCTCGAGGCCGGCAAAGCAGCGGCGATTCCCGACACCGTCGAAGCGTGGACGGCCGCTCGCACGGAGTTCGCGCAGGCGCTCGCGATCGAACGGAAGAGCGCGGAAGCCCTCGCACTCGTCGCCGAGATGAACGCGCTGCTCGCGACGTATGACCAGCAGCGGAACCTCCTCGACGAAGCCCTGCGGTTCGGCGTACGCGCAACCGAATGGGACCCCGCGAGCGCCGTGGCGGCGCGCGCGGGGTCCCATTCGGTTCTTGCGGCGGGATCGCCGAAGGACGCGAACGACGCTCGCGCGCTTCTCGAAGCGACCGTCGTTCCCGCGATGCCGGACGACCCCGTCGTCCTGTCGATGCTCGGCCGCGCGCTGATCCCCACGGATCCGGCGCGTGCGGAACAGTCCCTGAAAAAGGCGATGGAGAAGGGGCCGACGCTCCTTCGTCCGCGCGTCGAGCTCGGGCTTCTCTACGAGCAGAACCACCGCTATCAGAAGGCGCTCGAAGCCTTCCGGCCGGTTCTCGATCGCAGCTTCCTCGCCGCCTACCAGACGGGCAAGATCGACGAGAACGTCGGCGCCTATCGCGAAGCGGCGGCCGCGTACAAGATCGCCGCTCAAGTTGCGGAGCCGAACGGCGGTCGCCCGTGGGCGGACGCGGTCATCTCGTACGCGGTGATCCAGTACCAGGCGCTCGGCAACACGAAGGACGCCGCGGCCGCGCTCGCGCCGCTCGAGCAGAAATACCTCCAGGCCGGGACGAAGGAGACGCTTCGCACCGAGCAGCTCGCGCGCTTGCGCCTCCATCTCGCGATCCTGGCGCGGCTCCAGGGGAACTACGCGCGCTCGATCGAGCTGTCGCGGGCCGTGATTGCCGGCGGCGACCTGCAGTATTCGGCCGCCGCGAGCTTCAACATCGGCCTCGCGTCGCTGCGCAACAAGGACCTGCAGACCGCCGACAAGGCGCTCGACGAGGCGAACGCCTCCGGCCTCGACAACCGTTCACAGAGCGAAGTCCTCTTCTGGCACGGCATCGTGAAGATGCAGCGTTCCGAGATCCAGCCCGCGGAGTCGGCGTTCGAAGATTCCAAGAAGGAAGACGGCCAGAACTGGCGCGCGGTCATCGCGCATGCGGCGCTGCTGGGCTTGTCGGGCGAGCGCGACATCGAGGCGATGGCCAAGATGGAGGACCTCGCGCTGATCGATCCTCTCTTCTACGACCAGTATCAGAAGGTGACGCTCTTCTTTCCGGACCCGACGACCGAGCTGCTCACTCTCGCGCAGAAGACGTTCACGCGCATCCACACCGCGACGCACGGGACCGACGCACGCTCGAGCACCGGGCTCGCGATCATCGCGTATTTCGGCAACAACCGGGTGAAGGCGCAGCAGGCCGTAACCAACGCGCTGGCGGAGTCGAGCACCGATCCGGCCGCGAACGTTTTCGCCGGGCTGCTCGCCGAACAGAAGGGCGGCAAGGCCGGCCTCGACAAGGCGATGGAGTACTACATGGTCGCGAAGTCGGACGCGCCATCGGCGTTCCTCTCCACGGCGATCGGCCGCGTCGAGCTGCAGCGCGGAAACGCGCAGAAGGGCGAGACCTCGCTGCAGGACGCGCTCAACCGCGATCCCGGATACGCGCCGGCGCTCTACTGGCTCGGCGTCGCGTCGCAGAAGAAGGGCGACTCCCGCCAGGCGATCGCGAAGTGGAGCGAGGCGCTGAAACACGACAAGAACTTCGTGAAGGCGTCGAAGGCGATGTTCGACATCGACAGCCCCTCGTCGTAGTTTTCGCGGCGATGAAGGTCCTGGTCGTCGGCAATGGAGGCCGCGAGCACGCGCTGGCCTGGAAGATCCGCCGCTCGCCGCTCGTGAGGGAGATCCTCATCGCGCCCGGGAACGCGGGCACTCGCGAGGAGGGCACGAACGTCGACGTGAAGCCGGACGACGTGCCGGGGCTCGTGAGGCTCGCAAAGGAGCGGGCCGTGGACCTGGTGGTGGTCGGGCCCGAGGCGCCCCTCGTGAAGGGGCTCGTCGACGCGCTCGCCGCGGAGAAGATCCTCGCGTTCGGACCAACGGCGGCGGCCGCCGAGCTCGAGGGCAGCAAGGCGTACACGAAGCGGTTCCTCGCGCGGCACGCGATTCCCACCGCGGCCTACGGCGAGTTCACGGAGCTCGCGGAAGCCATCGCCTACGTGCGGGCGCGGCCGACGACGCCGCAGGTCGTGAAGGCGGACGGGCTCGCGGCCGGCAAAGGCGTCTTCGTGTGCGACGACGCCGCGCAGGCGGAGTCGGCGCTCGTGCAGATTCTCGGCGACAAGACGTTCGGCGCGGCGGGCGCGCGCGTCGTCGTCGAGGAGAGGCTGCTCGGTGTGGAGGTGTCGTGCCTCGCGATCGCCGACGGCTCGCGCGTGATCCCGCTGGCGACGGCGCGCGATCACAAACGCGCGTTCGACGGCGACGCAGGACCGAACACGGGCGGCATGGGCGTCTACACGCCGGCCCCCGACGTCACGCCCGACATCCAGAAGAAGATCTTCGATCGCGTGCTGCAGCCGGCGATCGACGGCATGAAGAAGGACGGCCGGCCGTATCGCGGCGTCCTCTACGCCGGGATCATGCTCGTCGGCGGCGAGCCGCTCGTGCTGGAGTTCAACGCGCGGTTCGGCGACCCGGAAACGCAGCCGCTGCTCTTTCGCATGACGAGCGACCTCGTTCCGCTGCTGCTCGGATCCGCGCGCGGCTCGCTCGAGGGCGCGAACGTCGAATGGGATGCGCGGGCAGCCGCGTGCGTCGTCATGGCGGCGGGCGGCTATCCCGGCGACGTGACGAAGGGCGACGTCATCGAGGGGCTCGACGCGGCGGCGACGATCGCCGACTGCCACGTGTTCCATGCGGGCACGGCGTGGAAGGACGGCCGCGCGGTGACGGCGGGCGGGCGTGTGCTCGGGGTGACGGCGCTCGGTGCGGATGTTCGCGCGGCGGCGCTGCGCGCGTACGAGGCGTGCGCGAAGATCCGCTGGAGCGGCGCCCGATACCGGAAGGACATCGGCGTCCGGCAGTAGCGATGGCGGCGACGCTCACCGACGAAGCGAGCCGCCAGGTCTGGGATCTCGAAGACCGGCAGAACTGGATGCTCGGGCGCGACGCGATGGCGGACATCCCCATCGACGAGCCCGCGTTCGGGGAGACGTTCGCGATCCTGCATTCGTCCGGCACCGCGCTCGCGTCGTACTCGCCGGCCGCCGGTCCGCCCGAGCGGCGACCTGGCATGCAGGCGCGCTGGTGGATCCAGCACCGTCGCTGGGGGGCGCACGTCGCGTCGATGCGCATCGGCGGTCTGCTCATCGACCACGAGGAATACTTCCCCATGCTGACCGGCGATCGCGTGGAGGTCGGCGCGCGAAGATTCACCTTCGTCGAGGTGAACGAGCCGCCGTTCGAGGCCGAGCCGCTCGTGCCGTTCGACTGGTCGCGGTTCCAGGATTCGCTCGAGAACACGCTCGGCCAGTTCGCGAATGATGCGGCCGACGCGGGGCAGGCGCTGCGGCGCTTCGCCCGTCACCGCGCGAACGCGCACGTGATCGCGGGCGCGTTCCAGACGGCGCTCGTGCGCCATCCCGTCATCGCGACGCTCGTGCAACCGCGCGATCGCGTGCGCGCGGCGGCGATTCGGTCGATCGCGCTGCGCGGTCTCGCCGACCTTGCGCGCTCGAACGCGATCGATCGCGAGGCGACGCTGCTCGTCGTCGCGCCGTACCGCGAAGACGCGATGCCGGCGGTGCGGATCTCCGCGGAGATCGCCGTCGCGTCGACGGAGGAGCTTCCCGGTCTCATGCCGCTGCTACGAGCGGTGGACGAGGCGCTCGCCTCGCGCACCGGCGGCGTCGCGCTGGAAGCGGCGGACGCGGTGCGACTCGCCGGCGCGATCGACCCGGCGGTGCTCGCTCGGCTCTGCGAGTCGGCGGAAGGCACGGCGCGCGATGCGACTTCGTCGCGACGGCGGCGAACGGCGGCCCTCGTGCTCGGCGCGTTGCGCGAGCACCGGGATGCCCGGCGCGCGGAACGTCCTCTCGCGGCGCTCCTGATGGACCCGAGCCCGATCGTCCGCGTCGCGGCAATCGAGGCGTTCGCCTCGTCGCCGCCCGCGATCCTCGGGCCGATCGTGCTGCCGATGCTCCGCGATCGCGCCGCCGATGTCATGCGCGCCGCGTCGAGGGTGCTGCTCAACGCGATGGTCTCCGGACATCTCGAGGCGCTACGCGAGCAGGAGGCGGCGCTCGACGCGAGCGACATCCGCCGGCGCGCGGATCTGAGTTTCGAGATTGCGCTCGCTCTGCGGCAGCGAGCTGCGGGCCGCTGATCACGCCGGAACCTCTACGTCTTGAAACCGATGAGGTAGAGGCGTCCATTGCGAGCGCTCAATACGTAGACGGCATCGCTCGTCGCATGGAGCTTGCCGCCCAGCCCGAGCACGACGGGAACGGCCATGTCGCTGTCGACGGCCCAGACCCCGCGATCCGTCGACACGTAGACGCTGCCGCGTGAGATCGCGAGGCCGACAATCTGCGAATCGCCACCGGGAAGAGTGAGGAGTGGACTCGGGACTCCGCCGTCGACGACGCGCCAGATCCGCGTGCCGATCGCGAACACGGTCTGGAAGCCGTCCCCCGCGGCGGCGTCGATCCCGGAATCCGAGCCCGTAAGCGGAAGGACCGGTTCCCCCGCGGGCATCACCGCGAGTGCCGGACGGTCGAAGGTCGCACGTCGTGAGAAGAAGACCAGGCGGCTGCGGTCGGCGGTCGACGAGAGCTGCGCGTCTTCGACCGGCGACGTCCCGATGGCCTGGAAGCGGCCGTCGCCAGCATAGCCGAGACGGCCCTCCCGGTCGACGAGAGCCAGCCCGTCGCCGATGAACGCGAACGATTCGACCTCGGTGCCGTCGACGAGCAGCTTGTCGCCACTCATGAGGTCGAAGAGACGGCCGTAGATCGAAACGACGACGGCGCCATTCGCGGCGACGTCGAACCCGTCGAAGGTCGAGCTTCCCATCGTGCGATGTGACGGGAGCGCGTCGACCGACACACCGGGCGCAACCGTGAGGTCGAGTTCGGACGCGCTCGGCGGGCCGTAGGACGGCTGCCTGTCCTGATACCAGATGGCGCCGATGCCGCAGACGACGATCGCGACGAACACCGCGACGAGTCCCCCGGCGGCGTAGAGGAGGTAGCGAAGCGTCGGGTCTTTGGGCTTCGCAGGTGACGTCACTTCGCCGCCTCCTCGATTCTCGGATGCGCGATCGCCGTCGTCTGGGGTACCGGCGCCGGGTGGCTCTGGCCGGAAAGCGCCTTGCGTCCGGCCGTGAGCATCGCGTCCGTCATCGCTTCGGCCTTTACTGTCTGCACGGACCGGAAGGCCACGACGCCGCCTGGGCCGAGGCTCTTCCGCTGAGCATTGTTGAGTCGGTTCGCGGAGCGACCGGCGAGTCTGCCGACCTTTCCCGCGACGAAGTCCTTGGCGATCGAAAAGAAGGCTTCGCTGACGGCCGCGCTCGTTCCCATCCCCTGCAACGCGACCGCGGCAGTGCTTCCCGGCATCCCACTGGCCTTCCGTTCGAGCTCGGCACGCATGGCCTGATAGTCGGGGTCGTGGAGGGCGTTCTTGTCCTTGTCGACCATCACCTTCATCGCGGCGCCATAGTCCCCGATGAGCAGGAGGTTCCGCTCGACCTCCTGCGTCCGCTGGTCGACGCCCGCGAGCCCGACATCGAGGCCGAGATCGACCATCGTGAAGCCGATGCCCGCCGTCGCCGCGATGTATTTCGCGCCGACCTTGGTCCCGAACTTCACGCCCGCCTTCTCAGCGAGCTCGCGATACGCCTTCGTGAACAGGTCGCGGCCGCTCTTCGACTCCAACGCCATCAGAGCGCCCGTCTTCCCGAACGCCTCTGCCGCGTCCTTCAAGGCCGTGTCTGCGAGATCCTTCGGGGGCTGATAGCTCGCGCCGGAGCTGTTTCGCGCGACCGTGTTGCGGATCTGGATCAGCGCGCGCGCACGTGAAAGCGCCGCCGCGCATTCGGAAATCACGCTGCCGGCATCGCCGTTGATCCGGTTGCGGTTGCGGTCGAACACGGTGCTCCGCGAGGCCAGGCCGATCGCTTCGGTCGCGATCGCGTTCCGTCGCTCATCGAGCGCGCGCTGGCGCTGCTCGAGGGACCGCACGGCGCGGTCGAGAATGCTCTTCCGTGACTCGACACGTTCGCCCCAGGCACCGGCGGCGTCGTTCCCCGCATACGCTGCCATGTGCTGCTGCATGGCGTCCGCGTTGTGCGACTCGATGCGCGGACCGAGATCGGCCGATTCCGAGTTGATCGACGTCTGCTCGACGTCGATCTGCCGGCTCTTGCCGTGGAGGTCGCGCGAATCGAAATCGAGCTTCCACTGGTCTTCGCCAAGAGCAACCAGCTCCTGGTGGAGATCTTGGCCGCGCCGGAAAAGCTTCTCATGAACGTCCGCGATTTCGGATCGCTCGGAAGCCACCTCACCCGCGGCGGGAGCACCGATCGTGTCGAGGGCTCCAGACAACGCCTTCAGGCACGGGTCTGTCGGAGATGTGCCGGTCGCGAGCGCCTTGGCCGGCAAGAGAGAGGCGTATGCAAGGAGCTTCCAGCGAGGGTGCATCCCTCATCGTACGCTTGTCCGGCAGCGCGTGGCGCGCCACTCTTCCCGCACCGCGACGTCCGCGAACGTCTCCGGCCGCCCCGCGCTGCGTGTCCCCGCCGAGGTCGCCGCGGAGCTACCGTGGATTTCGTTGGTCCTCGATGGCGGCGACACGCCGGGCGGACTTCCGTCGACGCTCGTCGACGTGACCGCGGATCCGCCGCGCATCGTCCGAGCCGGCGCGATTGCGAGCGAGGAACTCGGCCGCGTGCTTGCACGCCTCGGTTGAGATCGGACCGAATTCTAACTATATTCGGACTGTGGAAATCCGAATCGCCGAAGACATCGTCCCTATCGCGGACTTCAAGACGCGCGCGAAACACTGGCTTCGCCGTGCCGCTGAGACGGGGCAGCCGATCGTGATCACCCAGAACGGCAAGCCGGCCGGTGTCTTGCTCTCGCCCGCCGAGTTCGATCACCTCCAGGAACGGCAGCGGTTCCTGCAATCGATCGCGGCAGGCCTTGCCGATGCGGATGCTGGGCGGGTGTCGACGTCGAACGACTTGAAGAAGCGGCTCGCCTCTCGGCGTCGCGCTCGAGCGAAACGGCGTCCGTGATCGTCGTCTGGACGGACCAGGCGGCGGAGCGCCTCGCGGAGATCGAAGATTTCATCGCGCGGCGTGGTTCGCCCAAGCGAGCAGAAAAGTTCGTGAGCGAGCTCATCGACTCGACGAATGGGCAGCTCTCGCGTCATCCGCGGAGCGGTCGCGCGGTGTCGGAGGTGCCGGGTTCACGCCTCCGTGAGCGGATCCACCGGGGGTACCGGATCGTCTATCGGATCCGCCGTGGCCGGGTCGAGGTGGTCACTGTCTTCGAAGGGCACCGGCTGCTGCCCCGCGAAGATCTTGCAGACTCCGAATCGGAGTGATGCTTCGCGGACGGGAGTCTTTCTGCTAGCGTCGCCGGCTTCCTATGGCCGTCATCCGTCCTTTCCGTGGCATCCGTTTCGATCCGTCCAAGTCCGGTCCGCTCGAGAGCGTGATCTGTCCACCGTACGACGTCGTGGACGAAACGGAGCGCAAGCGTCTCATCGATCTGTCGGCGCACAACCTCATCCGGGTCGAGCTGCCGCAGGAGAAGCCCCAGCAGCCCGCGACCGACGAGGACTACGCGCGGGCCGCGTCGACGCTCGTCGACTGGGAGAAGAAGGGCGTGCTCGTTCGCGATGAGCGGGCAGCGCTGTATCCGTATCTGCAGGCGTACGTCGGACCGGACGGGAAGCGTCGCGAGCGCCGCGGCTTCCTCTGCTGCCTGCGCGTCGAGGACTACGACGGCGGCGCCGTGCGCCCTCACGAGAAGACGCTGCCGAAGCCGAAGGAAGATCGCTTCAAGCTGCTGACCGCGACGCAGACGAACGTGTCGCCCGTGTTCGGTCTCTTCGACGACAAGGACGGCAAGGTCGCCGAGGCGCTCGCGAAGGCGTTCGCGGTCGATCCGATCGCCGACTTCACCGACGCGAAGGGCATCGAGCATCGCGTGTGGCGGCTGGACGATCCCGAGGCGCAGGGCGCCGTGCGCGCCGCGCTGCAGCAGAGCCGCGTCTACATCGCGGATGGACATCATCGCTACGAGACCGCGATCCGCTATCGCACGACACGCCGCGACGCCGCTGCCGAGCGCCCGCCTCTGGGGAGCGAACCGTACGACTACGCGCTCGCGTATCTCGCGGACGTGCGCGATGCGGGACTTGCGGTGTTCCCGATCCACCGGCTCGCGAAGCTGCCCGCTGGCATGGACGCGGTGTCGCTGCGCGCGGCCCTCGAGCGTTACTTCACGATCGAGGAGATCGCGGACGTGCCGACCTCGGGTGAGCCCGGCCAGATCGCGGTGAAACTCGAGCACGCGATCGGCACCGGCAAGGAGCAGCCGGTCCGCAACAAGGAGAAGGTCTACGCGCTCTTCTCCGCGAAGCTCTCGGTCGCCTGGGTGCTGCGCTCGAAGGAGACGCTACCGACGTTCCTGCTGCAGAGCGGGCTCCCGAAGCCCGTCGCGGCGCTCGACGTGGCGGCGCTTCACCGCGCCATCCTCGAAGAGTCGCTGCACGCGAGCTACGCCGACGGCACGGTCTACTTCACGCACAGCTCGAGCGACGCGGTTGCGCAGACGCTGAAGAGCAAGACCGGCGAACACGCGTGGGACCTGGCGATCCTCTGCCATCCGACGCGCGTGCAGGAGCTCCTCGCGGTCGTCGACGCGGGCGAGACGATGCCGCAGAAGAGCACGTTCTTCTTCCCGAAGCCGGCTTCCGGCATCGTGATGAACCGCCTCGACGAGTAGCGCCTTCCTCACCCGGAGCGAGCGAAGCGAGTCGAAGGGCTCGTGGACAAAGCAAAAGGCCCCGGTTTCCCGGGGCCTTTCGTTCGAGCGTGGAGCGGATCAGGGCGCGTTCTGCGCGGGGATCGGAGCGAGCACGATGGCATCGGCGACGCCGCGCACGGTGATCGTGCCGATCTGGACCGGTGCCGCGTCTTCGGTGAGGACGCCCATCACGTTCACGGTGAGCTGGCCCGAACCCGGGAGGCCGAGGAGGAAGACCTGGCCGCCGTCGTCGGAGTAGTCCTCGCCCGTATCCGTCGAGTAGGCGACGCACGGAAGCGCGGCGCTCGACGAGCAACGGTTCGGTTCGGCTCCGGCGTAGTGGAGCGTGGCGCCGACGATGGGCTCGCCCGAGCAGTCAGTGACGCTTCCGGCAAACGACGTCAGGCCAGCGAGGTTCGCAACCGGCGGCCCAAGGATGGCCGCGATGGCGTTGCGGACGGACGTGGGGATGATGCGCGTGTTGAAGTAGGCAGTGCCGGACGAGTCGCTCACGGCGGGAGTGACGCGGTAGTCGTAGCCGTCGACGAACGTCGTCGCGCCGTCGGTCGCGTGCGTGACCTTGAAGGCCACGAGCGAGCTCTTGGGAACGCTCGGCACGATGGTTGTGCCGTCCGCTGCCGTGGGAGCGCTCGCGCCGGACGTGTTGCCGGTGAGCGGATCGAAGACGGAGACGATTGAACCCGGCGTCGCCGCGGGATCGGCCGACGTGTCGAGGCCCTGCTTGCCGACGAAGACCTTGAGGCTGATGGTCGCCGCGCTGCTGCCGATGGCCGTGCAGGTGGTGAAGTCCGCAGCGCCGCCGTCGCCCTGAGAGATGACCGGCTGTCCGCTGCTGCCGTCGTCGTCATCGTCGTCACCACCGGAGCACGCGGTGGAAACGCTGCCGACGGCCAAAACGGTGGCCCCCAGCAATGCCATTTTTTGTGTGTTCTTCATCATCTAGTTCGATTCCTTCCGACTCGTGCCCATCGGGCAGAGTGTAGTGGGTCATGATGGAAAAAGGGATCGGATGCTCACCTGGCGGGCGTGCCCCGTCAATGAGCGTTGACAGCTACTTGTTGGCTCGTTCTGCGCGCTCGGCGCGAAGAGACGCCAGCAGAAACTTCCGGGCGGCGTCGCGCACCTCGGGGTCCTTCACCTCGGCGAGACGCGCGTCCACGTCGCGCGCCTCGTCGTCGGTCGCGGCGCGCAGCTTCTCCTTGGGGAGCGGCGGCGCGGGCGGCGCCGGCAGCGCACCGACCGAGAGCCGGAGCTTCTTCACGGGAGGCCCGACGGGATCGTTCGGAAGCAGCTCCTTGTAGCGCTGGTTCACGCGGCGAACGATCTCCGCCTCGATGAAGACGAGCTCGTTCCGCCAGGCGGGCGCTTCGACGACCACGTTGAGGACCCCGCGCCCGAGCGCCGTCGCGGCCGAGCGGCGCGCGATCGACTCGCCGACCGACTCGCGCCACGCCCGGCAGACGTTGAGCTCGCGCAGCCGCGCGGTCAGCTCGTAGAGCGGCTCGGAAAGCTCCAGCTTCTTGAGGACCGACCACACCTCCGTCGAGCTCGCCTTGGGAGGGCGAAAGATCATCTTCTTGCCGGAGTTCTTTCGCGGACGATGCGCCATCGATCGAGACGCGGATTGTATACTCCACGCCAGCGATGCGTCCCTCCGCGATGGCCTGGCTCCTGTTCGCCGCGACGGCCGGGGCGTCGTGCAACGGAGGCGGCGGAGGTGCTCCTGGCGCGCAGCCGACGCCACCGCCCGACAATCTCGCGGCGGCCGCGTTCGCGGTGAAGAGCGGCTACGGCGATCTCGCGTGGGGCACCACGCGGGCGCAGGTGCTGGAGAAGGTGCCCGGCGCGAAGCCATCCGCGAAGAACCCCGACGTCGTCGTTCGCGACACGAAGTTCGAGGATCTGTGGCCCGCGACCGAGGCGTATTTCTTCGGCGCGCGCGGGCTCGAAGAGGTCGAGATCAAGATCGTGCCCAAGCGCTCTCCGCAGGAAGCGGCGTCGTTCGGCAGGAAGCTCGATCGCCAGTTCAAAGGCACGCACGAGACGTCGCTCGCCGACGACCACATGTATCAGCTCGCGTGGTTCGGCGACGACACCGACGTCCGGCTCACCTACGACCTGCGCGAGTCGGCCGCGTGGGGCCCGGTGATCACGTATGCGGTGCGCAGCGCGCCACGCGCGACGCCGACGCCGTCTGCGGGCGGAGCGGTGACGCCCCTCGCCGGCGGTCCGCCGGGGAAGAGCTTCGCGAACGCGATTCGCGGTGCGCGCAAGGCGGGCCTGCACCTGACGGGCGCGTCCGCGCAAGCGGGGCGGCTCACGCTGATCTACGGCGACGTGACGAAGAGCTACGAAGTCTTGCTGACCGCGGACCCGAAGTCGGGCGCGCTCATCGGCTACGCGGAGCTTCCGGGTGCGCCGACGAAGGGCCTCCAGCGCGGCGCCGAAGCGATGATCGACAAGGAGCTGCTGACGAGCGACGTGACGAAGCTGACCTTCGGCGGCAAGGCCGGCCTGGAAAACTTCGTGACGCTGCACTTCGGCCCGCGCTACCTGCAGCTCGACCCGAAGGCGCCCGACATCCTCGTCGGCGGCAGCTACGCGAAGCCCGAGTAGCGCACCCTCAGCGAGCGCAGCGAGTCGAAGGGCGTGCGGCGAGCGTTCTGACCGCCGGCGCCGAAGTGAATGTGCGACGTCCGGAGGAGACGTCCGGATTCCGGACGTTCGACCCGCGGCCAGAAACCACAAGAAGCCGCCCTGCTCGGGGCGAAGTCCGGCATCTCGAGCCGTGGCAAGGCACTCTCGCTGCGCCTGTGTCGTGTGCCGCTCGATCGCTGGCGTGGCATGAGACGTGCTCCTTCGCGCGCTATACTGGAGGGCGTATGGCGCTCGACTCGGAAGACATCAAGAAGCTGGACGAGCACATCGTCGAACCGCTGTTGCAGGCGGTCGAAGGCCTTGGCGATCGCATCGATGGCCTTGGCGAACGTTTCGATGCCCTTGGCGAACGTTTCGATGCCCTCGGCGAACGTATCGATGACTTCGGTGGACGCATCGAGCGCTCCAACGCCGAGCTCGTCCGCGAGATCGTCACGTCCAACGAGACGCTCCGTCAATCGACCCATCGCGCAGTCGAGCGGGTCATCCAACTCAGCGAGAGAATCCTCGAACGCGATCGCGTTGCGGACGCCGAGCGCGACACGCTCGTGAATGAACGCCTGAAGGCTCTCGAAGTGTGGAAAACGGAGCTCGAGAAGAAGGGCAACCGAAACTGACCTGGGCTGGGTGAGCCGGGCTCAGTCTCGGGTGAGGAAGCCGGGCGGCACGTTCACGCCCTCCATCGTCGGGTGGTCGTCTTCCATCGAGGCGACCGGGAACGTGGAGTATCGCACCGCGTGGAGCGCCGTCGCGCGGAAGTTGCCGCTGCGTCCGGTGCCGCCGAACGGCAGACGGCTCGAGGCGCCAACCGTGCCGCGATTCCAATTCACGATGCCCTCGCGAGCCTCGCGCCGCACGTGGTCGTACACGTCGCGCTTCGACGTGAACACCGCGAGCGCGAGTCCCCACTCGCTCTTCGAGAGGATCTCCAGTGCGTGATCGGCGTCGTCGATCTCGTAAACCGCGAGGTCCGGCGCGAGGAGCTCGTCGGTCTCGTACGGCGTCTGGCCGAACACGGAGAGCCGGTGCAGCGAGGGCCGCACGAACCAGCCGTCCTTTCCGACGGCCGCCTTGCCGCCGGGCACGATCGGCTCCGCGCCGGCCGCCGCCGCCGCGTCGATCGCGCCGACCATTCGCTTCACCGAGACGTCCGAGGCGAGCGGTCCCATGAACACGTTTTCGTCGAATGGATCGCCGACGACGATGCCCTTCGCGTACGCGGCGAGCTTCGGAAGGAGCTTCGGCGCCACGTCGTGCGTCACGAGCACGCGAGCCGTCGAGGTGCAGCGCTGCCCCGCCGTCACGTACGCGGAGAACGCGATCTCGTAGGCCGTCCGATCGAGCGCCGCGTCGTCGAGCACGAGCGCGGTGTTCTTCGCGCCGGTTTCGAGCGCGAGCAGCTTCCGCGCCTGTCCGACGGTGTCGTGCTGGATCGAGAGGCCCGTTTCCCAGCGCCCGGTGAGGCACACCACGTCGACCTGCGGATGGATCGCGAGCGCGCGTCCGACGTCCGCGTCGCCCTGGATCAGGCTGAACGCGCCGCGCTGGAACTTCGAGCGATCGATGAGATCGGCGAGCACCTGGCCGACGCCTGGCGTCAGCGGGCTCGGCTTGAAGATGACCGTGTTGCCCGTCGCCAGCGCCGGAATGATGTGGCCGAAGGGCTGGTGCCCGGGAAAGTTGAACGGCCCCAACACGACGACGACACCCATCGGACGGTAGCGGCAGACGCCCGCGTTTCCGCCGGCGCCGAACTCCGAGACGTCGGCGAGCCCGGCCTCGAGTGTGATGTCGACCTTCGCCATCATCAGGTTGATCTCGGCGAGCGACTCCCAGCGCGGCTTGCCGGACTCGCGCGTGATCGCGTCGGCGAGGCGATCGCGATGCGCGTCGAGATTCTCGCGGAAGCGGCGCAGAGCGGCCGTCCGGTCCAGCAGGGGAGAATCGCGATACGTCTTGAAAGCGGTGCGAGCGACCGACACGGCGTGGTCGACGGAGGCGAGGGAAACCGGGAACTTCGCGCCGCGATCCGCGAGGTTCGCCGGATTCACGCGCTCGATGTAGTTGTCGATCTTCGAGGGCTTCAGGAAGGAACCGTTGATGTAGTTCCCCTTCGGCAGGATCCGGTCGGCCACGCTTCCACGGATCCTACACCCGGAGTCGGGAGTAGACTGTGCACCGGGATGACGACGACGCGACTCTTCGTGCCGCTCCTCGTAGCCATGGGTGCGATCTCCGCGTGTTTGCCGGGTCGCGACAACCCCAGCGACACGTCGAATCGCCCCGTTGCGGTCCTCGCGATCGAGAACGGACCTGCGGCCGGACTCGGCTGCTCGGAGGCGGACTCCTCCCTCGATGAGGAGATCAGCCGTGGGCGGTGCGTGCATCTCTCCGCTGCCGGAAGCACCGATCCTCAGGGGAAGTCCGACATCGTCGAATACGTGTTCGAGACCTCGACCGCGAACGATCCCGTGACAGGCGAGCCGAGCTACGCCGTGGTCCCTCCGTCGCTCTCGGCAATTTCGTCGTCGGCCGCGAAGCTCGTGCTCGCCCCGTCCGTGCTGCGCGGCTTCTCGCCGAACGTCACGATTCGCGTGCGCGTGACGGTGACCGACGAAACCGGCGGAACGTCGTCCGATGACGGCGAGACCTTCAAGCTCATCAACAACGAGCCGGTCGCGCTGCAGCCGGGCAACCGCTACGTGCCGGCGTTCGGCGCGCTCTGGAAGCGCACAAACGGCAAGGTCGGTGGACCGCTAAACGTGCGGCTCGACGGCGTGGCCATCGACGACGAGGACGATCCCCTCCGCTTCTGCTGGCGCGAACGCGGAAAGGTCGCCAACTGGATGCAAAACACGCCGTGCACGGCAGCGGCACTCGCGGAGCCGACGGTCTGCACGACGACGGAGGAATACGTTCTCGACGTGGTCAGCGAGGGTGGCGATCCCGAGCAGGCGAAGGTGATCGAGTATGACCTGCGCGTCTGCGACGGGAACGAGTGGAGTCGACCGGTTTCGGCGTCGATCGTCTACGAGACGACACCCGCGTGGGCGATCGAGCAGGACTACACGCGCGCGGTGATCTACGACGCGACGCAGCGGACGGAAGAGATCCCGTATCCGGTCGTCGGACTTCCGGGCTTCCTCGTGAACTCGGACGACCAGATCCGCGCGTTCTTCGGGTTCGACGATCCCGCAATCAACGGCAAACAGCAGAACCTGCTGCGCATGCAGTATGTGAGCGACAGTGCCAGTTCCCCGGCGTCTACGCTGGCGCTCGATCCTGACGTGGCGATCCGCAAGGTCATCCCGGCGCCCGCGGCGGGAATGCTCTGGGTCGTCGCGGCGATCTCGTCGAACGGACTCGGTGTGTACGGCGTGTATGGGACCGGCGCCGGCGCGACCTTCGACGGTCCGTGGATGCCCTCGACGCCGATCGCCGCCGGGGGCGAGGACGGGATCTACGCGGCCGTCGACAGCGACACCGGTGATCTCTGGTTCTCCGCGAACTTCCAGCAGTCGGTTTGGGGACTTTCCGGCGACAGCGGCACGGTGCAGGAGATCGATCGCATCGACCTCGCCGAGCAGATCCCTGGCGAGGCTCGCATGGTGACCGGCGTCGGCCTCCGCGATCACCTGGACGAGCAGCAAACCGACGCCCCCCACGAGGTCTGGATCGGCCACGCGAACCACGTGCTCGTACCGGCATCCGGCGATCCGTCGGGCCTCCTCATTCGCCAGCCGAACGGCTCGATCGACACGGAGTGGTTCAACCCCCTGGAATGGGTGGACGACGTCCCTTCGTCCGCGGGGGCGACGCTGGAGTTCGGCTTCGGGCCGCTCTTCGCAAGCCCGGTCAGCTTCTACATGCACTACTTCGGCGAGGGCGTCGGCTACTACGCTCTCGATCCCGCGACGAGCAACACCATCCTGATCTCGTTCGCGGCGACACCGCTCGTCGGTTTCGCGAGTGCCGTTCATCCGGCGTCGGGACATGCGGTGATCGTGAGCGAGGGGAACCAGACGCTTCTGCGCGCGACGCCCGGCGGCACCGCGGCGACCCTCGAAACGTCCGAGCGGGTCTCCGACGTTCACCGGATCCTTCGCGGCATGCGCCTGCTCACCTATCTGCCTGCGGGAGACGGCACGAATGCGCGCGTGTTGCTCGGACAAGGCACCGGCGTCGAGGGGCTGATGCAGCGGTTCTCCATTCCGCCGGCGTTCGACCGCGTGAGCCAGGGCGTCGACTACGCGTCCGGCGATCTCTGGGTGCCGTCCGTCATCCCCACCGGTGCGGCGCGCTTCTACGCCGACGGCCGCCTCGCGGACTTCATCCATTCCGCCGATGACGGCACCGTGACCGGCACGCCACTCGGCGCCGCGATGCACGTGTCGACCGATCCCGCCGACGGCGCGGTGTGGCTCGTGACGGTGCGCGACACCTCCGGCAACGCGAACGTCGTGTGGCGCGTGGATCCGCTTGGCGCCCGTCCCGGGCCCGGCATCGTCGCCTCCGGCGGCGTGACGGGGCTCGAGCTCGAGTCGGCGACCGACACCGTCCTCGCGGTCGGGGCGCAGCCGGCGGTCGAGACCACGTCGAGCGCGCTCGTCATGCTCGTGCGCTCGGACAACGGCGACGACACGTACGACTACACGCTGCGCCGCCTTCTCCCCGACGGCAGCTACTTCCCCGTGAGTCCCGTTTTTCTCACGACGGGAGACGCCGCGCCTCAGCCGGTGTTCATGTCGCGCGACATCGTGACGCCCGGCGTGTGCGTAGCGTCGCGCCACCCGAGCGCGAACCAGGTCATCATTCGCCGCTACGGCCCCACCCTCGGAAGCTACTCGGAGACCCTCGTTCCCACCGGCAGTAGCGCACCGAGGGTTCTCGCACTGAGCGCCTACGACGGCGATTGCTGGACGGCGTTCCGCGCGGGAAGCGCCATCCTCTTCGGCATCGCCCGGCCCGGCGTCGCCTTCAGCTCGATCCCCGCTCTCGTCTCGAGCGAGCCAGCGAGCATCGTTCCGCTCATGACCGCGGATTCGATCCGGCCGGTGGACAAACACCAGGCCCTCGTCAGCTTCCCCGAGGAGTCCCTCATCCGACGCTACCTTCTCCGCACCACGAGCGGCGGCGTCGTCCTCGTCGAGGAAGATGAAAAGATTCGCACCGACGGCGAGGTCAAGCTCCTTACGCCGTAGCCGGAGAATCGCACCCGGCGCGTGTGGGCGACCCATCGATGCGCTACGATCGCTCGTATCCCCTGGGCACCCGGCTGCTCCGGCCGGGTCAACTACGAAGGCAGGCATGCGCACTCTCCGCACGGCAGCCCTTGCGGCGCTGGTCTTGGCACCGCTTTCGGCGCACGCGCAGCAGAACATCGTCTATCCGCAGACCGCCGGTCAGAACCAGGTCCGCTGGGACAAGTTCAACTGGGTGTACGTCGATCTGCTGAAGTCGCCGGAGACGGGCGCGGGCGTCCGGCTCTATTTCTACGAGGCCGAACGCGCAGCGGCCGAGCGCGCCGCGGCGGCGATCGAAGAGGAGTATCTGTGGCTGGTCGAGCAGTTCGACTATCGCCCGCAGATCCAGGTCCCCTACATCCTCTACAACAGCCACGGGGAGCTCGAGCAGACCAACCTCTTTCAGATCGGCGAAGGCACGCTCGGCGTCACGAGCCCCGAAGACCTGAAGATGACCGCCGCCTACTGGGGCGATCACCAGCGGTTTCGCCACGTCTCGCTCCACGAGATGGTTCACCAGTTCACGATCCAGAAGGTGAACGGCGTCGCCGAGAAGGCGAAGGCGTACGGCACGCCGCTCCAGAAGATGCCGCTGTGGTTCATCGAAGGACTCGCCGAGTACTACTCGATCCCCGACGGCATCGACGCGGAGACCGAACAGTACATGCGCGACCTCGTCGCGAACCCGGATCCGTATCGCGGATACGTGCTGCCGCCGTTCCTCTCGGACGATCAGCGATCGTTCGTCTACACCTACAAGCTCGGCCAGACGCGCATCTACTTCCTTGCGGAGACGTACGGAAAAGCGAAGCTGCAGGAGATGCTGTCGACGTCGTATCGCCTGCGCGGATGGCGCAAGACGATGGCCTCCGGCGGTGCCGGCGCCGAGGCGCCCGAGACTCCGAGCTCGCGCTCGCGCGATCGCGTGCTGGAGTTCGACGAGCTCCTCGAGCGCGTCACCGGCGACCCGATGGACAAGATCCAGGCGAAGTGGGAGGACTGGATCAAGCAGCGGTACTACCAGCAGTACCTCGAGGCGAAGCAGAAGTTCTCGGATTTCCGCGAGGTGGAAGCCGCTCGCTTCTACCCGGACACGTTCGCGATCTCGCCGGACGGCGACAGCATGATCTACCGCGGCATCGAGCCGGTCACCGGCACGACGCGGCTCTTCCTCGTGGATCCGCGCGACCCGCTCTCCAGTGCGCAAGTCGTCGAGGACGGGCGTCCCGGGGTCGACACGCTGCACTACTCCGATCGCGCGGTCGCCGACATCAACGAGAAGAACATCTGTTACGTCGCGCGCGACGGCGACAACGACGTCCTTCGCATCGTCGAGTACAAACACTCCGCCCGCGACGGCGAGGAAGGGAACCGGCTGCGCACGCGTGCCCGGTTCCGCGTCTCCGGCGCGAAGAAGACGTACGATCCCGGTTCGCAGAAGCTGAAGGAGATGGGGGCGCCTGCGTTCTCTCCCGACGGCAAGAAGGTGGCGGTCATCGGGCTCGACGCGGACGGCGTGACCGACGTGTGGACGCTCGAGCTCGCGAGCGGCACATGGACGAAGATCACGAACGACATCTACGCGGAGAAGGAGCTCGACTGGAGCGCGAAGGGGATCGTGTATTCCGCCGACGCGACGGAGACGCGGCACTACAACCTCTTCCTCGTCGATCCCGAAACGAAAGAGATCACGCGCCTCACGCAGTCGCCCGCCAACCACCGTTTCCCCGCGTTCACGCCCGAAGGCGACAGCATCGCGTTCTCCGGTGACGACGCGAGCAAGTGGGACATCTATCAGCTCTCCGTCGCCGCGGCCGTGCAGCGTGGGGGCGCGACTCGTGAGCCGGCCGCGACGCCCGCTCCGACGGCGACCCCCGTCGACGGGGAGTCGGCGCTCGTGCATCCGGTCGACGGCTCCGCGCCGGCGCCGGTCGACGCGAACGACGCGCCGGAAGACGCTACCGAGATTGCCGCCGTGCCCGCGACCGCGACACCCGCGTCGTCGTCGCTGACCGGGCTCGCGCGCGCCACGGACTTCCCGACGGGTCTCTCGAACCCGACGTTCACCGCGACGCGCATGTACGCGATCGGCATGAAGGCCGGCCGCTACCGCGTGTTCTCGATTGAGCGCGGAAGCCTCCTCTCGGAGTCCATTCCGTATCCGCCGCTGCGCGAATACGCACCGTGGGTCATTCCCGAGAAGGAGCTCGACGGCGAGCACGCCTACTCGGTCTTGCGGAGCGATTCGTGGCAGCTCGAGCAGGCGTTCGCGACCCTCGGCGGCTCGACCGGCATCTACGGCGGCGGCTTCCTCTTCTTCAGCGATCGCATGCGCGACCGCACCGTCTACGTGATCGCGCAGGCGTACGGCCGAGCCGATCTCACCGACGCGCAGGCGGTCTACATCGATCGCACGCGGCGCGTGGGCTGGGGCATGGCGGCGTTCGTCACGCCGCAGCCGGTCATCGACCCCGAGTTCTCCGACTCGAGCCGCGTCATCCTCTTCCTCGAGAGAAAGTTTGGCGCCGTCGGAATTCTGGAGTTCCCGTTCAACCGTTACATGCGGCTCGGCGGCACGCTTGGACTCGCGGGCACCGATCGCTTCATCCCCGACTTCTACGACATCCCCGAGTTCGGTTACGGCTTCGGCAACGACGTCACCGGCCGCGAAGCGTGGGAGCGCGAGAACCTGGGCATCCAGCCCGAGATCGATTCCTCCATCTCGCTCGGCTTCGACACGCTCACGCAGTCGTGGGAAACCGGTCCGCTCGACGGCAACTCGCTGCTCGTGACGCTCTCGAGCTACTACCAGCCGACGCGCGAGAGCTGGTTTGGCGACATCTCCGTCGACGCGCAACACTACATCCGCCTCTACCGCACGGTGAACATCGGGCTGCGCGGCGCGTGGGGACAGTCCTTCGGCGACGAGTGGAAGCGGCCGTTCTACGTGTCGTCGGTCGACAACCTCCGCGGCGTGCCGTGGTACCAGTTCAACTACCTCACGAGCGAGGCGTACGCGCTCGGCGGCGCCGAGCTGCAGGTGCCGCTCGACGGACTCATCCGGCTCCTCATTTTCCAGAACATCGAGGGCATCGCCGGCGTGGATGCGGGCTCGCTCTTCTCGCGCTACGAAGACTTCGACGAGAACCGGACCGCCGCGTTCGTCACGGGCTTCAACTTCAACCTGGCGATCTTCCAGTTCCGCCTGCACTTCGCGAAGAGCTTCGACATCGGCGGCCTGAAGCCCGGCGTGCCGCGCGAGGGCGAGACGCAGGCGATCGTGCCCGACGGCTGGGTCACGAACTTCACGATCCGCTACCTGTTCTTCTGAGTGGAGACCGAAGCCGCGCGTTCGCAGCTGGAGCGACTGAAACGTGCGCTCGGCGAATTCGGAGGGATCGAGTGGACGCCGATCCCGCTCGACTCCGCGGATCCTGCGGCCGCCGTCGCGGCGGCCCTCACCGCCGCGGCTCCCGTGAGCGAATCCGGCCGCCTGCGAACTCTCGCCGCCGCGATCCTCGAGCACGAGCCGTGGTGCAGCCTCCCGGTGATTCGCGTGTATCCGGAGAGCGCGCGCGAGCGCCTCGTTCTCCGCGCGGATCTCGTCGTCTTCGATCCGGCTGCGACCCTCACCAGCGTCGCCGCCCGCACGGCGCTCGCGGACGGCGCGCCCCATCCCGACGAGGTTGCGCGGCAGATCTGGCAGGCGCTCGCCGCGCAGATCACCGCCGGGGGCTTCGTTCTCGTCGAGCGGCAGCACCGCATTCAGGCGGCGCTCTCGGCGGCGAACATGGCCTTCGGCGGGGATCGCACGGAGACCCTCGCCAGCGCGCTCGAGGGTCTCGGCGGAGATGCTGCCGCGATGGTCGGCGACATGGTCCTCCTCACGCGTCGCGAGACCGCGCACAGCCGGATGCGCGAGGATCTCGAGACGCTTCTCGAGAACGACGTGCGTGCGCCCGGTGGCGGACTCCGGGGAAAGAGGATGTCGCGAGGCACGTGGGCGAAGCCGCCGCGGCGTCTGACCGGCTCGCCCGAATGGCGCGACGACCCGTCGCTGGGAGGCAGCGGCGAGCTGCCGGATCTCGCGCCGCTCGTGTCGAACGCTGCCGGAAATGCGGAGGTGATCGCGCGTCTCGGCGCCGTCGTCGAGGACGAGCAAGCCACGGAGGGGACGCGGCTCGACGCGCTCCGATCGCTCGCGGCGATCGACGATCCAGAAGCGCGAGCGTGGCGCCTCCGCGCGCTCGGCTACTCCACCATCTTCCTCAACGCGCTCCTCTACGCTCCGTTGGCCGACGCGCAGCCGCTCTTCCGCGAGATCGTGCTCTCGCGCGACGACCGCCGCATCGCGGGCGCATTCGCGCTCCTGCGACGGTACGGTCGCGACGGGATGGACGCCGGCGCAGTCTGGGAAGCGGCCATCGGATACGCCGTTCCGGAAGTCGAGGTTCGGCTCGCGCCGTCGCATCGCTCGTCGCTGGTCGAGCACTACGCAGAGCTCGGCGACGCCTCGGTGGCGGCGGCGCCCGCCGCGACCGTGGAGCTCCTCGATTCTCTCGAAGACACGATGGCAATGACCGCGATGGCCGCGCGGCTCCCGGAGCTCTCGCTCGGCACGACGCGTCCTGCAGCCGGGCTCAAGCACGCGCATCCCATCACGGGGCTCGCCGTCAACGCGCTCGCCGAGCCGGTCGTCGCGTCCGCGGACGCGGGCGGTTTCGTCCAGATCACGCTCGTCGAGTTTCGCGCGACGGGACGCGCGCTCACGCCGGTCCATCGTGATCTCGTGCATGGCCCGGGGCGCACCGTCGTTTCGTGGGCGAGCGATCGGCGCATCGTGAGTGCCGGGGGCGATCGAAAGGTGAAGGAGATCGACGCGACGGACGCACGTGCGCCGCGCGTCGTGAAGGAACACGCGATGGACGTCCCCGTAACCGCGATGGCCCCGCTGGGTTTCCTGACGATGGGGCTCGGCGATGCGGCCGGCCGCGTCTTCGGGTTCGAAGCAGACGGGACGGACTCGCCGCGGTTGATCGCGCAGCTCCGCCTCGGCGAGATCCGCCGGCTGCTCGCGTGGCCCCGCGAAGAGAACGGCTTCGTCGCGATCGACGTCGAGGGACGCGTCGCCGTCGTCGACGCAAATGGGCCGCGCACGCTGGATCTGTCGGTTCCGGTGCGGCCGGAGACTGTCGCGTTCGTGCCGTCGGGGATGCTCCTCGGCTACGGCGGCGGCAACGCGATCTTCGTCGACGCGAAGACCGGCCAGGTCGCGGATTCCCATCCGCCCGAGGAGGAGGAGCCGCTCGTCATCCGTTTCGACGGGAGCGACGATCTCGCCGCGTTCGAGAGCGGCAGCGTCCACGTCACGTCGGAGCCGGGAGTGCGCTACGCCGGAAGCGAGCCGCTCGCACGGGTCGAGGCTTCGTGGAAGCAGGGCGTCGTCGTGATGGCGACGCGCGCGGGATGGCTGCGCTACACCGAATTCCGGCGCTGAGCGGTCAGCGCATGTTTTCGATCAGCTCGCGGGGACGACGGTCGGCTTCGTCGGCTTCGCGTTGCTGCGCTCGGCGAAGAAGAGGTTCGAGAACTCCCCCTCCTGAATGGCGCCGAAACACGTCGAGCAGATGTCGGTGGCGCGCGAGGCGACTTTCTCGCCGCTCTGGCTACCGGAGCCGAGCTTCGAGATCGCGGCGTCGATCCGGAACCAGCCGTCTCCGCTCGCGGGGAGCTCGCGCTGCTGCTCACAGAGGTCACACTGGACGTAGGTCTTGGTGAAGACGGCCATCGAAGAACCCCCGGAAAAGAGAAGCGACCGTCTGTGATGGTACGCCCGCGCGACGATCGGCGCAACGCGCGTCCGCTCTCCAAGCCGTTCTGCGCAGGATTTCTACAAGCGCGCGAGATCGGCGAGCAGGCGGTCGGTCGCGTCGGCATCGGCGGAGTCGTAGTAGCCGCGGATTCGTCCCTCGGCGTCGACGAGCACGAAGTGGCTGCCGTGAAAGATGCTCGCGAGGTCGTCGTCCTTGCCGACCGGCTGCGCGCCG